>ENA-UOJV01000011-UOJV01000011.1-human-gut-metagenome-genome-assembly--contig:-C82-NODE-11-length-271150-cov-13.866349_pt1 | contig 271150 bp, 233 predicted proteins | sample MGYA00242356_ERZ723903 | MGnify/ENA metagenome assembly ERZ723903
CAGGAAGTCTTACATGCAGACTGGCAGGAAGTCTGGCACTCGCCACATCCGCCCTTCTTCATGGTATCCTTTAAGGTATTGGCATTTAAAGTCTTTACATGCTTCATTGTACAGTACCTCCTTTTTTTATATGCCTCAAAAGGCACATATGAATAAACTCCATAAAATTATAACATAGGTTATGTTGGCTTGCAATGGTGAATATACTTGACTGTAAACATATTTTAGGGAGATGTCTATGGAAACTAAAGTGATAAAACCGCTGCTGCGCTCTCTTTTTATCTCCTATGCCCTTTCTGCCCTCTTTTTAGGGGCACTGGCTTTTGCCCTTTACAAACTGCGCCTGGGAGAAAGTCTGGTAAACCTGCTGATCTTTGCTGTGTATTTTGCAGCCTGTTTCGCAGGTGGATTTTTCACAGGAAGAAAAGTCAGAAACCGGCGTTTTTTCTGGGGACTGCTGTCAGGAATGTTTTATTTTCTCATCCTTTTTGCTGCTTCCTGGGCTATGGATCCCCGGGCCTCTATCCAGGCTGCCAGATCTCTCATGGTATTAGGCGTGTGTGCCTTTGGCGGAACCCTTGGGGGAATGCTCAGTTTTTAAGGTCTATATCCTCCAACAGTTCCCCGATCAGAAATACCAGGCTGCCTAAAAATACAAAAATATCTCCCAGATTAAAGATCACCTTTTTCAGCCTTTTAAATTCAATGGAGAAATAATCCACTACATAGCCTTTTACCAGACGGTCATAAAGATTGCTGATAGCACCTCCAAGGACCATGGAAAGGCCGATCTTCTGGGCCAGGCAGCCCTTTTTTGTCATAAACGCGCCTAATGCGCCTGCTGCAGCAGATGTAACTGCCAGGGGGATCCCTTTTACCAGTTCCGGGCGTTCTTTTAAAAAGCCAAAAGGAAATCCGGAATTATAACTTTTATGAAGGCGTATCAGCCCCTTTGTGCCGGGAAGGTCCCTTGGAAATTCTTCTTCCCCTTCCCGCTCTATTTCGTCTTTTATAAACAGATCCAGGGCAGCAATGCCGCCAGTAAGCCACGGTAAGATCATATTATACATCCATCCTTTCTGGTACATGGAACAGGTTCGTACTTTTTTCATGAGTCCATTTTACAATATTATCCCGTTTCCGTCCAGATATGCAGGTAACTTCCGGTGATTTTCCCATATACTGATAACAAGCATTTTACCGGTGGTTTTTATGGCTGAATGTATCTTAAATCCTGCTTCCCAGGATGTCGCTGATTTCATTTACCGTTTTGGATCCCTGCAGAATAATCTCCGGGACCCGGAGCAGTTTCCCTGTGTGGATTATGTAAGCAATGATTATGCTGTTTTTTATACAGAGCTTGAAAACGCCCTTCCCCTTTCTCTGGAACGTCAGCCCTACTACAGCATTCCCTCTCTTTTTACCCTGTTGGACGACTCCGCCATGGAAGCTGCCGGGATCGTTTCCGCCCTTCAGACACCTGCACTGAGCAATATGGGAAGCGGGGTGATCATCGGTATTGTAGATACAGGGATCGACTATACAAGTCCTGTTTTTCGTAAAAGTGACGGAACGACCCGGATCCTTGGTCTGTGGGATCAGACCCTTCCTGAGGATCCTTCTGTTTTACCGCCCGGTGTACCGGAATATTATCCCATGGGCGGTGCCTCCTATGGAACGGAATTCACTCATGAAGAGATCAACGAAGCTTTAACCTTAGAGGATCCTTTTTCCCTGGTACCTTCCAAAGATACAGATGGCCACGGCACTTTCCTGGCAGGTCTTGCAGCCGGAACTGCTTTCCCTCTCCAGAACTTCACAGGCGCTGCTCCCATGGCAGATCTTGCCATTGTAAAATTAAAGCCTGCAAAGAAATATCTGCGGGACTATTATCTGATTTCCGAAGATACCCCTGCTTTCCAGGAAAATGACATTATGATGGGAATTAAATACCTGCGGGTCATCGCTGACCGGTTCAGACGCCCCTTAGTCACCCTTTTAGGACTTGGAACCAATTACGGCAGCCATACCGGTACCTCCCCCTTAAGCCAGGTAACGCAGAATTATGGCGGCTTTTTCGGGATCGCCACTGTAATCGCAGCAGGAAATGAAACAGGACTCGCCCACCATTACGCAGGAAGGTTTTCCGCTGACACTTCTTTTGAAGATGTGGAACTTCGGGTAGGAGAAGAAGAAGGGAAACGTGGCTTTATCCTGGAACTGTGGTCTTCTGCTGCCGATCTGTATACAGTAGGCTTTGTATCTCCCGGCGGAGAACGGATCAGCCGTATCCCCATTTTATCCAATAATGAGACCCGTATCCCTTTTCTTTTAGAGTCTACGGTCATCACGGTAAGTTATCAGCTGATCGAGGCAGGAAGCGGAAGCCAGCTTGTATCCATGCGCTTTGAGCGTCCTTCCCCGGGGATCTGGACCATTCGTGTATACAATACACAGTTTCTTACGGGAGAATACCACATGTGGCTGCCGGTTCAGGGTTTTATCTCCGATGAAACTGTATTTTTAAAACCGGATCCTTCAAACACGATCACGGTTCCCGGCAATTCCCGCCTGCCTATTACAACAGGGGCCTACAATCACAGAAACAACAGTATCTACATCCATTCCAGCCGTGGCTACACCAGCAGAGATTATGTAAAGCCGGATCTGGCTGCTCCGGGAGTGGAGATCCTGGGGCCATCGGTGCGGATCTCAGCTGCTTTTCGCCCTGGGCTTTCATCCAGTGTAGCAGCCGGTACTGCTCCTGCCTTCTCCCGCCGCACCGGTACCAGCGCTGCAGCCGCCATCACTGCAGGAGCAGTTGCCAATCTTTTAAGCTGGGGGATCGTTATGGGAAACTACCCTACTATGAGCGAGGCTTCTATTAAAAGTTATCTGATCCGGGGCGCAGCCAGAAATCCGTCCCTTACCTATCCTAATAAAGAATTTGGGTATGGAACCCTGGATCTGCTGCAGACATTTTTACGGCTGCGTGAGTGATCGAATTCCATACCCAATTCATTTTATCCTTCTCTTACCTGGATCAGGGGACCTCCCTTTTTCTCCAGATAAGGCCTTGTGACCACCACAGACCCGATATTCGGGTCTTTTGGTATCTCATACATGATATCAAGCATAAACTCTTCCAGAATGGCTCTGAGGGCTCTTGCGCCTGTTCCACGCTTTAAGGCTTCCTCTGCGATCCAGGAAAGTGCGTCTTCTTCAAATACAAGTTTTACCTCATCCAGTGCCAGAAGTTTTTCATACTGACGCAGGATGGCATTTTTCGGTTCCTTTAAGATCCGGATCATCATATCCTTATCCAGTCCCTTTAAGGTAACATTTACAGGCAGACGTCCTAAAAATTCCGGGATCATTCCAAATGCCCTCAGATCTTCATTGGTCACATGGCTTAAAAGATCCGGATCATTGTCATAGCTGTCTTTTAAGGCAGCTCCAAATCCCATGGAGGATTTCTTTGTAAGGCGCTCCTTGATGATATTTTCCAGATCCGGGAAAGCACCTCCACAGATAAACAGGATATTATCTGTATTTACAGTAGCCATAGGAGTCATTGCATTTTTCTGATTGGATCCCACCGGAACTTCTACGGTACTGCCTTCTAACAGCTTTAAAAGTTCCTGCTGAACGGACTCGCCGCTTACATCCCTTGTATTGGTCTGTTTTTTCTTTGCGATCTTATCGATCTCATCAATAAAGATAATGCCTTTTTCTGCCCGTTTTACATCATTTCCTGCAGCTGCTAACAGCTTGGAAACAACGCTTTCAATATCATCGCCAATATAACCGGCTTCAGTCAGGGATGTGGCATCTGCAATAGCTAACGGCACATCAAGAAGCTTTGCCAGCGTCTTTACCAGATAGGTCTTGCCGCTTCCTGTAGGGCCGATCATTAAAATGTTGGATTTTTCGATCACAACACCGTCTGGGTCGGAACCACCTAAAAAGGCGCGCTTATAATGATTATAAACAGCTACTGCCATGACCTTCTTTGCCTTGTCCTGGCCGATCACATATTCATCCAGCTTGCCTTTTATAACGTGAGGCGCCGGAATATCTTTCATAGTCAGCTGCTTTTCCGGTTCTTTTTTCTTTTTCAGTTTCTGGCTCTGAGGGATCTCATTCACTGGCGGCATCTGGCTTAAGTCACTGAAATTCATGTTCATATAAGGCATATTGGGCATTTTTGAAAAATCCATGCCTCCCTTAGTCACTGTATCAAAAGCCTTCTGCATACAGTCATGGCACAGACACATGCCTCCCGGCATTGAGATCATTGGTCCTGCCTTGCTCTCCGGTCTGCGGCACATATAGCAGATCTTCTCATAATTATCGTTATTTTTATTATCATCCTGGGATCCATTTGTCATCCCGTTTTCCATATTCTTATCGTCCACTGTCTTTTCTCCTTACCACATTCTTCCCCATGGGAAGCCATTTCCCGGAAAACTCCAGGGATTACTGTCTTCTCTTCTGGAAGGTGCTGTTTCCCCGGGCTGCTCCCTGTTATCCTGTTTCTCCTGTTGTCCTTCACCTTCCGGCAGTCCTGCCAGCGTAATCTGGATCTGCTGTTCCTTATACCGGCCTTCTTCCTGGCGCTGCACCAGCAGTTCAATGGTCTCTCCCATTTCATAGCCTTTCAGGAATTTCTGCAGTTCCTGCATACTCTTTACAGTCATGCCATCCAGCTTGGTGATAATATCTTTCTCACGAAGTTCAGAGCCAGCCGCAGCCCCGTCTTCCAGTATCTTGTATACATAAACGCCCTTCGGCATATCAAAGGTTGCCGCTGTTTCTTCATCTACTGTAGTTCCCTGAATCCCCAGATATCCCCGTCTGCTTTCCTCTACTTCAGAACGGGTCTTACGGTTCATCAGTTCATCTAAAATCTCCTGGACTCCTGAAACAGGAATGGCATAGCCAATCCCTTCTACTTCTGTGGAGGAATATTTAGCCGCATTGATGCCGATCACTTCCCCTTTCATGTTCAAAAGGGCGCCACCACTGTTTCCCGGATTGATGGCTGCATCTGTCTGAAGCAGGACTCTTGTATTTCCGTCGGAAGTCTGTACTTCCCGGTTTAAGGCGCTTACATATCCCACTGTAACGGACTGGCCATACCCAAGAGCATTTCCAATGGCGATCACGCCCTGTCCTACTTTTAAGCTGTCTGAGTCCCCAAGCCTTGCAACGGCTATCTTATCCTGGGTTTCCTGTGGGATCTGATCTATCGGGATGGAAATAACTGCCAGATCTGTATCTGCATCTGTCCCCTTTACCGCAGCATCCACAGCTGTATCATCTACAAATGTGATCTTTAATGATACTGTGTCCTTCACTACATGATTATTGGTCACGATCAGCAGTTCCGTATCATTTTTACCAATGATGATCCCGGAACCACTGCTTGGCACCTCATAAGACTGGCTTCCGCCTCCGAAAAACCAGCTGTATCCGTAATCCGGAGTCTGGTAAACGGCTGTGCTGGCAACTGCCACAACCGTTGGCATTGCCTCTTCTACGATCTCTGAAACATCCGTTGACGGTGCCGGAATGTCTGCTGCCTGTGGAAATGTTTCCGGTATCTTTTCTCCCGGAAATGGTTCTGGAGGCGGCAGTGCTTCTCCCTCCGCCTTTACTGTATCCTCATCTGACGCAACGATCGCAAAAAACTGGGAAACCATTCCGGAAGACGCAATCTGGATCCCGGTCATAACCGTTCCTGCCACGGTTCCAAAAAGGACTGCGGAAAGAACGATCCAGGCTGTCTTTTTCAACAAATTGTTTTTCCTCATATATGATCTGTTCTCCTTCCAAAAAGAGATCCCGCAAAAGAGGAATTCTCCCTGCTTTCACGAAATCTCTTTCTTAAACTTTGGTGTTATCTTTTAATGCTTATTAAGCTGCCGGTGAGATCATCTCTCCCGGACCGCCTACATTCTCTTCTTTGATGCTGTTTCCAGGATTGAAGGATGAAGCTGCTGTTGTTTCACTGCTTCCCGGTCCATATGGTTTTGTAGCAGCCTCTGTAGTTGCCGCTTCTGTGGTACGGGAAGGTGACAGCGTACCGCTTGGAACCGTAGGCTTTAAGCTTTCTGTGGAGTCTCCCGGATGGGCTGCCTTTGTAGTCTCTCCCGGATGGGCCTGACTGCTTTCACCTGTATGAGAACTCTGGGTCGTTTCAGAAGAATGTTTACTGGTTGGTGGTATATAATCTTCCGGAGGATCGATCACATTTCCATCTTCATCTGTTTCATACTCAAAATCAGTTTCACCGTCAATAATACTCTCTTTTGTGGAAGAAGTACTTTCATTGTTCTTTTCAGAAGAAGAACTGCTTTCTGAGCCGTCCGCTGTTGTCTTGTCTTCTTTCTTTGCCTCTGTAGTCTTAGGAATATAACCGCCATCTGTACCAACATCACCTACCGGCTTTCCTTCTTTATACAGACCTGTATCAGAAGCAATCTTTGCGCTGATCTTCTTTACCATATCACTTGGGGTGTAATTTTCGTCACCAAACAGGAACTTGTGAAGAGAAACCACATTGCTCTCTAAGGTCTGCGGAATGACACAGTCACCCTTTTTACCCATATTGGCATCACTTCTTGCCTCAGGGAAGCCGGCGGTATCACCGATATGATAACGGGTCAGGTTCTTTGCAGCCGGGATCACATCATCTAATGTGATACTGCTTAAGATCTGTGGGAATACCACTTCCATTACATTATTAACAACAGAAAAGTTTGCCTGTCTTAATTTATCAAAGCTTAACTGGATGATCTTTCTCTGACGTTCTGTTCTTGCAAAGTCTGTATCCATCTTTCTTAAGCGTGCATAGGCAACTGCCTGGATACCGTCTAAATGGTTCGGGCCTGCGCTCTTTAACTGATAAGAGCCAACACCTGTAGACTCTACTGTTTCTGTAATATAGGCATTGATATAATAAAACTCCGCCTTGCTCAGTTCCACATCTACACCGCCCAGGATATTAATGGCATCTGCTACTGCTTTCCAGTTAAATGTAGCATAATCATTGATCTCCAGATCCAGGTTTCTGTTTAAGGCTTCTACTGCCTGTTTCGGGCCGCCTCTGAAGTAAGCCTGGTTGATCTTGTTGTAACCATTTTTATCATCTACATTCAGATACGTATCACGGAAAAGGCTGACCAGTTTGATCTCCCCTGTTTCCTGATTGATATTGCAGATGATGATAACATCGGACATATTTCCTTTGCCCACAGAACTGTCACGGCTGTCCACACCAAAAAGAGCTACGGTCCAGTATCCCTTCATAGCCTGCTCTTTTTCCACAGAGATATAAGGATTTGTCATATCAGACTTATTAAACTCTGTATCCGTCTGCATCAGGGACATCATACGCTTTCCATACCAGCCTGCGCCGATCAGTGCCAGTGCAATGATCTCTGCCACAATAAAAATGATAATGGTCCTTAAGCGGCTTTTCCCGGACCTGGCTGCCGTCCTTGCGGTCCGGCTGCCTCTTCCTGTACTGCCTGTTCTGCCGGTAAGTCCGGAAGAAGCGTATTTCCTTCCGTCTTTTCTGCGGCTGCGCCCTCTTTTTAACTCGTCATCCGTTTCAAATTCATTATCAAAGTCGTGATTCATGTACGTTTCCTCATTGTAGTGATAACAGCAGTCAGACCGCTGTCATTCTAGTATGCGTTTTTATTAATAAAGCCTTTGAATATCGTCAGGAACATGATCTTAAAATCAAATCCAAGGCTCCAGTTTTCAATGTAATACAGGTCATGCTCGATCCTCTTTGTAATAGAAGTATCTCCTCTGTAACCATTGACCTGCGCCCAGCCTGTAAGACCTGGTCTTACCTGGTGCTTGATCATATAACGTGGGATCTCTTCTTTAAACTTTTCTACAAAAAGAGGCCGCTCCGGCCTTGGACCAACCAGGCTCATATCTCCAATGAGAATGTTAAAAAACTGAGGCATCTCATCAATACTGGTCTTTCGTATAAAACGGCCTACCGGAGTAACACGGGGGTCATGAGGGGTTGTCCACTGGTTCTTTTCTTTATTTGGATCCTGTACTTCCATGGAACGGAATTTAAACATTTTAAAAGGACGGTTGTGCAGTCCGATCCTCTCCTGGCTGTAAATGATCGGACCTGGAGAAGTAAGTTTGATCAATGCTGCTGTCAGCAGCATAAGAGGTGAAAACAGGATGATCCCAAACAGTGCGCCACAGATATCTACCATACGCTTTATAGTTGCATTAAATACGCTGGTAAGAGGTACATGGCGGATATGGATCACCGGAAGTCCCTGAAGATCTTCCATATAAGGGATCGTAGGGATAATGTTATTGTAATCCGGAATAAATTTGGTATGCACACCTGACTTTTCACAGGCCGCAACGATCTGTTCCAGATTTGCATATTCACCGATACTTAAAGTAATAACGATCTCGTCTAAGGTATTCGCTGCAAGAAAGGTCTCCAAATGGGAGATCGGTCCTAAAACCTGGACTTTCTTGTAAACATAACCTGCTTTTTTATGGTCATCCAGGATACCCTGGATATGATAGCCCCATTCCGGATTTAAAGTCACACGGTCAATAAAACCTTCTGCCGCACGGCTGTAACCGATTAAGAGCACATGCTTCTGGTTGTAACCATTGGTACGAAGAGAACGTAAGAACAGGCGGATCGCCAGTCGTTCTCCTGCCAGAAGAAGTATATTTAAAACAAAAAACACCAGGAGCATTCTGGTGGAGAAATACCCCAGATGTACAATAAAGCTTCTTCCGCCGAAAAGGATCAGCGTAAAAAGCATCAGGCCGATCACATTTGCCTTACAGATATTGGCAAATTCAACCCTTCTTCCCTGGATGCGCTTTGGTACATACAGATGAAAACAGCCATTTAAGATCAGATAAACAGGAACAATAAATATAAGTGCCAGAAAATAAGGTCCCGGCTCCAGAGTTGCTCCTCTTAAAGGCACTACCTTTCCGCTGACGATAATAAACCACGCCAGTATATAGGCTACTGCTGTTACCACTGCATCCAGAAGAACCTGAACATGGTTCAGGCTTTTCTGGTTATCTTTTATCATTGTATATCACCTTTTGTTAAGCTGTTCACTCATTTCCCCCCGCCGGAGAAAACGGCTTCTTCATTCAAAACATTATACATGATACAATCCCATTATTCCATAACTTTTCTCTTAAAATATAATAAACTTCACCGTTTTGCCGCCTGACGGGCCAGAAATTCCCGGATATAGAGGAGAGTTCCGGTGCATAATTCCCACTCAATGGCAGCATAATGTTTCAGGTGGTCTCTGTTATATTTTACTTTTTTACACAGCTTTGCTGTCTTCACTCCCTCTTTCAGACCGTCCAGATAATCTTTTCCAAACCCGATCTTCTTAAAAAATCCATATTTTACCAGGATCCCCAGTCCCAGCGGAAGAGCATTTAGAAGCAACTGGGGCCATGGCATATTTTTATAGTTCAGATAAATATTGTTTCTTGCTGCCAGACGGACCTTAAATGAATTGTAACGGGATCCACTGGTACCGCTTCCCACGTGGTATACCATGGCGCTTGGGCAGTAAACATTTTTATAACCATAAATCTTCGCCCTGTAACCCACATCAATATCTTCCAGATAAGCAAAATGCATCTCGTCAAAATAACCGATGGTCTCAAACACTTCCCTGCGATAGATGGCAGCACCTGCACAGGCAGAAAAAACAGAACAGCTGCGGTTGTATCCTGTAGCCGGACGTCCAACGCCCCGTTGGAATGCCCAGCCTAACAGTGTATACATATCTCCTGCATCATCCATTTTGCTGTGGTCATACAGCTGGATCATCTTGCTGCTTACAGAAAAGATCTCCGGTGAACGTTCAATGGCCTTGATCATCTCTCCAATATAGTGGCAGTCCGGTTCTGTATCATTGTTTAAAAGGATCACATAAGGGGTCTTTGAGGCTTTGATCCCCACATTTACAGCCCCTGAAAAACCGGTATTCTTCTCAAGGAAGATGCTTGGTATCTCATGTTCCTTCAGCCATTCTACGCTTCCGTCTGTAGAACCATTATCCACTACCAGGATGTCAAAATCACGGCAAAGCTGCAGATTCAGAGCCTTAAAACAGGGATCCATAAACTTAAGACCATTATAATTGGGAATGACCACCGTTACTTTCGCCTTATTACTCATCACTCTTTTTCTCCTCAGGTGCAAACTTATCATAAACTGACAGGTCGTAAGGTTCACCGATCTTTTCTTTTAACAGATCACGCAGGGCAAAATTGGACTTTCTTAACGTCAGGTTCGGGTTGTAGTAAGGATCACCATTTTTAATGATGTCCGGCCATTTCTTAATGAAAATAGCTACTTCCCTGTTAAACCGCGCCACCTTCTCAGGCGTATCTTCCAGTCCCCTGGATTTGGACTCATAATGGTAAAGAGTTGCATAAGGGGCATATACTACCAGTTTTCCCAGAGCACGAACTTTCATGCAGTAATCAATATCATTGAAAGCAACTGCCAGTTCCGTACTTAAACCTCCCACAGCCTCAAACACAGACTTCTTTGTCATAAGGCAGGCAGCTGTAACAGCACTGTAATCCTGGGCACACATTGCACGGTGGAAATAGCTGTTTTCCGCTTTGTGAAGACCGATAAAGGTATGTCCAGCAATACCGCCGAAACCAATAACAACACCTGCATGCTGAATGGTATCATCTGCATACAGAAGCCTTGCTCCCGCAATACCAACCTCTTCTCTCTGGCAGAACCCAAGCATTTCACGAATGCTGTCAGGCTCTAACAGTTCCGTATCATTATTAAGAAGCAGCAGGTACTCTCCCTTTGCAAAGGATGCGCCAAAATTGTTGATGGCAGAATAATTAAAGCCTTCTTTCCAGGTAACTACATGGAAGGACGGATGTTTTTCTTTCATCTTTTTATAATACGCAAAAGTCTCCGGCTCTGTACTGTTATTTTCCACAATGATAAATTCCAGGTTCCGGTAAGTAGACTTCTCTAAAATAGACCGGACACACACATCCAGATCCTTGCTGTGATCCTTATTTGGAATAATAATGGAGATCAGGGGCTCTCCTTTGATCTTATAGGTAGTATGGTAAATACCGTAATCTACGCCCTTTTCCACACGTTCTGCCGGAATGCCCATACGCTCATAATGGGCCATGATCGCTCTGGAACCAGCCTCAAAAGCATACATCTTGCTTTCCGGATTGCTGGCAGTAGAGTCCTGATGGCAGCGCCAGTGATAAAGTACCTGTGGGATATGGACGATCTCTTTTGCCTGCTCAGTGCAGCGGAAGATAAAGTCATAATCCTGGGCTCCGTCAAATTCCTGGCGGAAGCCGCCTACCTGGTCTAATAACTCTTTTTTCACCACGAACAAATGGCAGATATAATTCACACTGGTAAGCAGGTCCGGGTTAAAATCCGGCTTAAAATGAGGATCAAATAAAGCCTTCCCATCCATATCCAGCTTGTCTTCATCTGAATACAGCACATCACAGTCCGGATGCTTATTGATAGCCTTTGCCACCTCATAAAATGCCTGAGGCGGAATGGTATCATCATGGTCTGCCAGGATCACATATTCCCCCTTTGCCATAGCAAGAGCTGCATTGGTATTTCCGGAAATGCCCCTGTTTCCCCCCAAGATCTCATAACGGATCCGGGAGTCTTTCTGTGCATATTTCTTTAATACCTTTTCCACATCCTGGCCTCTGGGGCTTCCATCTGCAATACATACTTCCCAGTTTCCATAAGTCTGGTCCAGGATGGAGTCTAACATCTCTTTCAGATAACGCTCCGGTGTTTTGTATACCGGTATGACTACGGAAAATAAAGGTTCTTTTTCAAAATGTGTTTCCCTCTGGGCCTTCAGTTCTTCCTCTGTCGGCTTGGTCAGCTCATACCACTCACCATAATCGTAATCATTATCCAGTCCCTGGATCTTATGGCAGGATTTTTTAATAAGGGCACAGAGACCATTTTCCTTCCAGAAATCAAGAGCTACATGGACCGTTTCCATGTTCATCAGATCTTTGATCTTTTCCATGCGCTTGTGGGCAACACTGGCTCTCTTGGTGATCAGTTCTTCATTATATTTGATCTTTGCCTGTCTGCCATCACAGCGGATCAGCAGCCAGTAACTTTTTCCTCTCTCATATGGAAACTGGATATCAAAGCCAAATTCCTTATCGATCACTTTCTTAAAATAGATCTGGCTTACATCATCTCTTCTGGTAGAAACCATTTTGCACTTCACCGGCTGGTGATGTTCATCTTCTACCCGGAAAGTGACCTTGCTCTCCGGGGTCTTTCCCAGAGCCCATCCGTTCAGTGTAATGGAATTTTCACGGATACGGACCACATCCACTTTATACTTCATTTGCCTTACCGTCCTTTGCATTTTCATCTTTCTGGTCAAAGTTCAGCCGTTCTTCTTCGATCACAAGAGGACGCTTCATCACGCGCTGATTGATACTCATAATGTACTCTCCCAGAAAGCCGATAAAGAATAACTGTACAGAGCCTAAAAACAACATTCCAATGAGCATAGGCGCCATACCTGCAGGAAAACGATCCCACCAGATCAGCTTCATCACCAGATAGATCAGGGCAATGATCATACTTCCTGCTGCACAGACACCGCCGAAGATCGTTGCCAGGCGCAGTCCCTCTTTTGTATAAGAAGTAACGCTTAACATAGCAGCGTCATACAGACGGTAGAAATTGTTGTGTGTCTTTCCTGCACGGCGCTTTGGCTGCTCATAAGGGATCTCTTTGCGCTTATAGCCAAGTTCCGCTACGATACCCCGCAAAAACGGTGTGGGATCATCTAACTTGCGCAGGATCTCAATAAATTCCCTGTCATACAGACCGGAACCTGTAAAATGTTCGATCTGTTCTACATCAGACATTTTCTTAATGGTCTTGTAGTAGCAGGTGCGCAGCCAGTACATAAACTTATTTTCCTTGCTACTGGTCTTAATGCCGATAACGATCTTATAGCCCTTTTCCCATTCATGGACATACTTGGGGATCATCTCAACCGGATCCTGGAAATCTGCTACCATCTCAATAACGCAGTCTCCTGTTACCTGGAGCATGCCATAATACGGAGAGTTAAACTGACCGAAATTTCTTGCATTAAAAATAGCCTTGATCCTTGGATTTTCCTTACACAGTCCACGGATCACATCCCGTGTTCCGTCTGTGGAGTCATTATCAATAAATACAAGTTCATAATCATACTGAGGCAGTTCCTTCTCTAAAATATCGGTTACTGCCTTGCTGATGGGGCCTGCATTTTCCACCTCGTTATAACAGGGAATCAATACACTGATCTTTTTCATAGGTTTTTGTTCTCTTTCTCTTTTTTCATCATAATTTCAATGCCCTGACGGAAGGTAAATCTTTCCTGCCAGCCACTGGTAAGCAGTGTAAGACGTGAAATATCCGGCTTAATAGAAAGGGCACCTTCTTTTGCCTGGACAAAAGTCCCGTACTCCAATTCACCGGCACCACCTGCAATGGAATGGATCTCCTCTACAAAGTCCTTTAACACTCTCGTATCTTTGCTGGCAATGTTTACAATGGTGCTTACAAGACCATTTTTCTTAACCCCTGCATCAGCAGACTGGGGCAGTTGTTCATACAACTCATACACTGCCTCCACAGCATCATCAATATACATAAAGTTCCACTGATGTCTGCATGCGCTTAAAGAAACCTTGTTTCCTGCTGGAAGTTCCCGCACAAGAGTGGAAATGATAGACCAGGGATGGTCTCCTGTTCCATATACACTGAAAAAGCGCAGATGCACATAATGGAGTCCCAGTTCTTCACATAAAGGCACTGCCTTCTGGTAAAATTCCCATTTTGCCTTTCCATACTGGTTCACCGGATGACATTCTATATCTTCCTGCATAAAGCCATCTGTAAGACCATACTCCACTCTGGAACCTGCATCCATAAACATACGGCAGTTTAATGCTTTCGCCGCCCGGATACAATCCAGGGAGCCAGCTACATTTTTCGCCTGAACCTCAGGTGAGTCGATCTCCTGACGGTTCACACCGCCCCATGCCAGGTGGAAAAAGGCGTCCGCTTCTTTAATATAAGAAACGCAGTCCATTACATTGCTTAAACCGCAGGAAACCACATGAAGTTTTTCATCTTTCGGAAGTACATCCAGGTGCGTGGACTCCGGGCGCACCAGCACAAAAACCTCCGCACCTTTCTTTAAAAACAGTTTTGCCAGATTACTTCCAATAAATCCGGTAGCTCCTGTTATAACGATCCTCATCTGATTTCCTCCTAGACCATTTCCAGGTGATTGGAGCGCATGGCACGGATCTCTACCTGATCCCCAAAACGCTTTCTTATGATCCCTGCGATCTCATCTGTATAGCCGGGAGCTGTGATCACAATGGCATCTACAGGATGGGCTTCAAAATACTCCGGCGGTACGATGGGAAGGTGGGAAGCAGGTGCATATTTTCCATGTTTAAACGGCGCCGAATCGATGATATATTCTGCATTTTCTCCCAGACAGGTAGTTGCTGCCAGTGTAAAGCCCTGATGGCTGGCTCCCCATATGCACACAGTCTTATGCCATGCCCTCAGATACTTCATATACGTATTCATCTCTTCCCGCAGGTTTACGTAGCACTCCAGCAGGTTTTCTGTTTCCACCTGTGGACGTTTGCGCACGATCAGGGAAAGAGTATCCCGGTTGATCATAGAAGCTTCTACTACATCAAATCCGCTTCTCTCCATCAGGGAAGTCAGTGTATCAAAGGTATAATACGCAATATGGTCACGGATCAGTTCATAATAACTGCTGTGCTCCATAATGTACTCAAAACTTGGCACTGTAATAAGTCCCATGGCATCATCTTCCAGATTATTCCAGATAGCACGCAGCATAGTCACCGGATCCGGCTGATGTTCCAGGAAATTAAAGGATAAAAATACATCGTAAAGTCCACCTGGGAACACCGTATCTTCTGTCTCTGTAAAGCCCTGTACTACATCAATGCCCTTGCTTTTTGCAAGTTCTACCAGAGCCGGATCATGTTCTATTCCATGAACCTCTACCGGAAATTCCTTTAAAACCTGTAAAAACTCGCCCTGGCCACAGCCAACTTCAATAAAACGCTTTCCTTCCAGATGATAGGTTTCGATGAGATGTTTGTACTGCTTTCTGCGAAGTTCTGCCATAGTCGTAGAATATCCACCGGCACGGATCACATCCCGGTAATAATCCACAGGTTCACAGTCAAACTGCACCAGACCGCAGCCGCTGCACTGGCAAAGATCCAAAGTCAGTCCCTTATCAGCTCCTACATGTTCTGCATCTGGCATGTGCTGCGCAGACGCCGGCATATTATCTAATGTAAGAAGGGGTGTCTCCCAGAGAGGAGCCCCGCAGGCAATACATCGTTTCATTTTATATGTTCTCCTTTTTAGCCTCTTTTATGGTCTCTAAGATTCCCTCTTTAAAAGAAACCTGCTGGTGAAAATCAATGGCTTTTTTTAATTTTGTAAGATCCGGCATCAAGGAAACACAGCCTTCCGCATTCGGCGGCCGGTATCCAAATTCATAGCTTCCTTTTCTGCCGCAAAGCTCATAAACCTCTTCAATATAGCTTTTTAACGGTCTTGTATCTTCTCCTGCCACATTATACACGCCTGCAGGAACTTTGCCAAGAAGAAGTTTTACCAGGATCTGTGCCGCTTCCTGCACATACAGAAAGTTCCACTGCTGGGTACAGGGACCCATTTCCATATTCCCGTTAGCTAAGAAAGTCCGGATACAGGTCTCGATCAAAGACCATGGATGATCCCCCGGACCATACACGCTGAAAATACGGGTATGGATGTAGTCTACCCCAAGTTCTTTTGCCGCTTTGGTTGCCTGCTGATATACCAGGACTTTGTCCTTTCCATACTCGGATACAGGATGGCACTCCTGTTCTTCTTTCATCCATTCATTACAGATCCCGTATTCTGCCTGGGAACCGGAAAACAAAAAGCGTTTGCATCCAAGAGCCGCTGCTGTGTGAAGAGCCTGCAGGGCATAACCAATGTTCTTTTCCTGAAGCTTTACATCTTTGCGCTTGTCACTTCCAGCGCCGTCCCAGCCTAAATGAAGCCATGCCTTTGCCTGCAACTCTTCTTTTTTGTAAATTTTTTCCAGTTTTTCAATTTCTCCCAGTTCACAAAAACAAAGTTCCAGGCTGCCGAAAACCTTTTTTTCTGCCCCGGCCTGCTTTTTCAGGTCCTCAAAAAGTTCCTGCAGCTTTCCTGCCCCGGCTGATGCAGGGCGTGATACTGCCACCACCCTGCATCCTTCTTCTAAAAGTGCCTTTACAACCGCTCTTCCAATAAAACTGGTAGCTCCTGTAACGATCACGGTCATAGGATTACTGATCCTTTCTATCTTTATGATGATACCGCCAACAGACGGAATATTTATCCTTTGATCCTTGGAATGATCATGTTCTCGTCCATTTCCTCATCTGGAAGGAATGGTGCCATATCTTCCAATGGCGGAGAAACCAAAGTTCCATCCGGCAACCGTTTTGCGGAAGACTTCGGTTCAAAGTTCTGGTCTGTAGATACAATGATCTCACAGATCACCGGTCCTTCCATGGCAAGGGTCTTTTCTACTGCCTCTGCCAGCTGTCCGTTATGTTCTGCTCTTACGTAAGGATAACCATAAGCAGCAGACAATTTTTCCATGTCCGGGAAGCTTAAGTCACCACTGTCATAACCAACACCTACTAATGGCTCCCCAAAGAAATTCTTCTGGGTCTGACGGATGGAATGATAACCGCCATTGTTAATAATAAAGATCTTAATACCCATTTTGTGATGGATGATGGTCTGCAGCTCCTGAAGATTCATCTGGATACTTCCATCTCCCGTAATCAGGATCACATCTTCCCCTTCACGGGCAGCGCCCATGCTGTACGCGCCGTCCTTTCTGGAAGCAGCCCAGATACCGATGGCTGCCGGAAGGTCATATCCCATGGAAGCCACTGCTGAGTTGGAGATAAATCTCTGTCCCTTTTTAATGATCTGGGCATGTCCGCCTACTACGCAGGCAGAGCCATTTCCAACTACTGTGATCTGTCCTTCTTTTAAGCGGCTGCTGATGGCCTGAACAGCTGCATATACATTAGCTGCCTTGTCTTCGCCCTGCTCCCAGTGTTTTTTCTGTACCACCGGATATTTTTTCTTCCACATAGCGCAGGTCTCATTCCATGTCATCCCTTTAAGACCTTCGCCGTAAGTAAATACCTGTTTCTTTCCAGGTTCACTTAAACTGTCCGGAAGTGTATCTTTTTCTGCCTCTAATACCTGATCCAGACACTGATCCAATACTGACAGCAGATCTGCTGCATCTGCATGGACCGGCATATCTACATGAACCGATGGCTTCTTTAATTCCTCTTCATCAATATCATTTACGATCACATAAGCGGCTCTGGCCCAGGTTTTATAGTTATATCCTACCTGACGGATACTTAAACGGCTTCCAATGGAAAGCACCAGGTCACTGTTCTGGATAGCAAAATTTCCCGGACGGTCACCCATATTTCCACCGCGGCCTACATATAACGGATGTTCATCCCAGATACAGTCCTCACTGTCCCAGCCTGTAACAACCGGAATACCCAGTTTTTCTGCCACTTTTAAGAAAGTCTCATGGGCACCTGCCAGACGGATGCCATTTCCTGCATTGATCACCGGGCGTTTTGCCTGACGGATCTTCTCAATGATCGCTTTTGCAATCTCTTCTGTTACCTTCTTTGGAAGAACCTGGCGTTTTTCACCTTCTCCGGCCTCATCTTCCGGGATAGCCGGTACATTTTTCTTCTCTGCCCAGCCATTTCCTCCGTTTTCATAATCTACCGGGTCAAATCCGATCAGCTCATCGGTCTCCACATACGCCCCCTGGACATTTAAAGGAATATCCAGCCAGCTTGGACCACGGCGGCCGGACTTTGCCAGATATAATGCTTTTTCCAGGCAATAGCGGATACGTAAAGGATCAATGACCATTTCTGAATACTTGGTCATACAGTCAATGGCCTTACAAATATCAAATTCCTGATCACCCATAGCACGGATCCCTGTACCGGACCACCTTGCTGTGGTATCATAACGCACCTGTCCGGAAAGTACCAGCATTGGAATGGAGTCCAGCCATGCACCTAAAACACCGGTAATGGCATTGGTTCCTCCAGGACCTGTGGTCACGCAGAGAGCTGCCATCTCATTATGGATCCTGGCATATGCCTCTGCTGCAATGGCGCAGGCCTGCTCATGGTGATCATAGATACAGTGAAGGCCTTCCTGGTGTCCCAATGCATCATCCAAATGCATGGCACCGCCGCCTGTAACCATAAATGCCTGGTGGATCCCAGCTTTTACTAACATCTCAGAAATATAGTTTGAAACTTTCATCCTCATAATACGTTTTCTCCTTTAAGTCGTTTACGCATCAATCTATCTGAAAACAAGCATACCACAAAATGCTTAAAAAACCTACTGTCATTTTCCTTAAGGGGCTCCTGGATACGCCCATTTCCAGGTGTGGAAACCATGCCCAGACTTACCAGTAACCTTCACTGGAAAGGCGGCTTTATCCTGGTTATAATGACCTGCGTAATGCAAACAACGGATCAACGGCCACTAACAAAACACATTTTCAAAACATCAAAAGGAGAGAATTTATATTATGAGAAAACAGACAACATTCCTGGCTGTATTATCCACTGCAGTATTTACTGCATCCATGGCTTTTCCGGCATATGCAAAAGCAGCCGGATGGACGGAAGAAAACGGAAACTGGTATTACTACGACTCCTACGGAGATCCCCTTACAGATACATGGAAGAAATCCGGAAATGACTGGTATTACTTAAACGCTGACGGCGTTCGCGCTTATTCCGAACAGATCGACGAATACTATGTAAACGAAGAAGGAAAACGTGTCACCTACCAGTGGGTCACTATGGACAACGAAGATTACTGGTCCGAAGATGACGCTCCTGAATTCCTTCATTACTATTATGGAAAAGATGGCAAAGCCTTAACTTCCACCTGGGCTTCCATTGACGGAAACTGGTACTACTTCAACGAAGACAGCATCATGGAGACCGGCTCCATCCAGGTAGACGGCTATAACTATTATCTTGGCGAAGACGGAAGCAGAAAGACCGGCTGGGTCCTTTTAGAAGAAGAAACAGATGATCCGGAAGATTTGAATGCCTGGTATTATTTTGACTCCAACGGACGCCGGATCGAAAATGAGATCGACAAAAAGATCGACGGTTCCTACTATACCTTTGAGGAAGGAAAAATGCAGACTGGCTGGTACAAGCTTCCTGTAACCACTGAGAACACTGCTGCATCCGACAATACTCAGGCAGAAGACTCTGCAGAAACTGCAACTGCTTCCCAGGCAACTGCCGCAGATCAGGAAGATAACTCTGTATCCCTTCCGGCGATCTCCGGCTATAAATACTATGATGAAGACGGAAAACGTGCTTCCGGCTGGCGTACCATTGAAGGCGTGGAAAATATCAGCGAAGACGGTGAATATTTCCGTTTCTACTTCAAGAACGGTGCTCCTTACTACGGAAAAGAGGACCTGGAGATCTTCACCATTGACTCCAAAAAATATGCCTTCAACACAGCAGGTGAAATGCAGACCGGCAAGCAGTCCATCAGGCTCTCTGACGGTACAGCTGCCAATTACTACTTTGACGAAGAAGGTATTATGAAAACCGGGAAACAGACCATTTATGATGAGGACCTTGGGGAGACCCAGAACTGGCTCTTCCACGCAGAAGGCAGTAAAAAAGGACAGGGCTACCATGGTATCAAAGATAACACCCTGTATGTAAATGGCCTTCGCCAGGAAGCAGACAAAGATTTACGTTTTGCCCCTGTTTCCTTAGATGATACACGCTATCTGGTAAATGTAAACGGTGCTGTACAGAAGGCAGGTTCCACCTCCAAGTCTGCTTCCAGACCAGAACTTGGCAGCGGATACAAAGATTTTAAAGACGAAAACGATATGATCTGGACTGTAAACACAGAAGGCATCATCCAGTAAGATCATCCCCAAAAACGGCGCTCCTTCCCCATCCGTTCACAAAAAGGAGCGCCCTTTTTTGTGCATTTTGCCGAATTTCTGATTTTTTTAAAAACAGGCGGTATATTTTGGAGATTTTCGCGTTATTTATAATGTAAAGTATTTTTCATCAATCATTCTACATAAAAGGGGGATTTGTGATGAGAGAACTCGCCGTTTTTTACTGTCCGAAATGCGGATACTATGCTTACTATCAGACTTCGCGCCATCCACAGTGTCCCAGATGCTGCCATCCGGATGTAATGCATATGGCGCGTATGTATTACAAAGAATTTATGGATATGGGATGTCGTGAGCGGGATGACTACCTGGCTCAGGAGATCATGAAGGACAACCCTTCTTTCTTAAAACGGATCAATGCTCCTCACAAGCGTTTTAACAGCCGTGAGATTATTGCAGAAATGAATATCGAGATCATGCGTCTGGACACAGAAAACAAGATCTTAAGCGACACTGTGAAATGGATGCACGACACCATCTGGGAGATGATCCGTGAACAGAAGGGCTATACCGACCAAAGTGCCGCCCAGATCATAAACAGTCTGCAGGATGACAAATCCACCCATACAGACCATTAGGAAAAATACATGAAAACGATTTTTATACCGATGATCACTGATCATCTAACTTTAATAAGCCTCCCGGATCATCTGTGATCATATCATCTACCTGAGCGCTTTCACACTTGCGCAGGGAGTACAGATCATTGACCGTCCAGGCTGTGACCTTCTTTCCCAGGCTGTGGATCTGATCCACCCGGTCTTTCCGGATCAGCTCAATACTGAGCATATACTGATCTGCAGCCGGATATTGGCTGAAATCTTCTATATCCTTTGACCGGATATATCCAGTCTTGAGGGATGGTTCTACGGCTTTTACCTTTTCCAAAACAGTATAGCAGAACGATGTGATCATACACTGGTCTGTCATTCCCTTATCCCGGATCAGCTGTATGACACGTTCTGTAAAATCACTGCTTTCCGTTCCGTCCTCTTTTATTTCAATATTCAGTTTTATCCTGCCTTTGCAGGTATCCAGCGTTTCCTCCAGAGTCGGGATCTTTACATTATTATATCCTGGTCCCATACTGGCGGCAGGATGAAGTTTTTTGATCTCTTCCAGAGTCATTTCCCGGATTGTTCCATCCTGTCCCATGAGACGCTTTAAACTGCTGTCATGAAATACCACCGGAACATTATCCCTGGTCTCCTTTACATCCAGTTCGATCCAGTCTGCTCCGCTTTCTATGGCCTTTTCAAAAGCAGGGATCGTATTTTCCAGTGCTTTTATAGAGTCACCTCTGTGGGCAGTGATCTCTACTTTTTGGCTCCATGCTGCATCCAAAGCCAAAACAGGCGCCGCCTGTCCCAGGCAAATACAGGCAGCCATGAGAAATACAACGCCTCCCCTGACTGCCTCTTTTTTTCTATTTTTTCTTTTTTTTATTTTCAAAATCATAAATATCACTTCCTGAAACAAATTTTCACTTGAAATGTCTCCTCTGGTGGCATATCATAGTACATAAAGCCACATTTACAAAAGAGGAGTAAAAAATGAGTATCAACGAATTGCTTAACGATTTAAAAGAAACCTATTCTTTTTCAAGTGTAACCTGCTCACAGAAACCAGACGATGCTATGACTGACTTCGTATTCTACCTGACTCAGGACCAGATCACAAAAGTCATCGAAAAAGCCAGCCGCTTAAATTCCATCGTGGAATCCTGTGCAAACATGATCAGCATCTGCGAACCGGAATTAAAAGATACTTTAATGGCAACCACCCTTCGCTGTGTAGGAGCAAACGAACTTCACATCCGCACCTGCGATTCCATGATCAAAATGCTGATCCAGTCTTTATTCGACTGATAGTATAGCACGTATTTTTCTAAAAATACGCATCTTAAAAAAGCTTTCATAAAACTGTAAATATTTTTTTAGACATCCCCTTTCAAATAAGGTACAATATAGGTATAACAATTACACAGATCAGTTATATCACGTATCGGAAAGGGGATCTTTTTATGCAGAAAAAACATTTTCGTATTCTTGTCGCCGCAGCCTGCCTGTGTGCAGGACTATCATTTTCCGCCTATGGAGAAGAAACCATTTCCTCTGTACCTCTCTCATTTTCCTGGGATGGGGCACCAAAAGGTGGGGAGGCTGTTGGAACGCTTACTGCCACCACTACCAGCCAGTCTTTTATTGTAGAAGGCAGTGAATATCTGAAAGACGATGACACCTGGGATTATGGGGAATGGCCCTGCGCTGAAATTGAACTTTCCGCTGCTGAAGGTTATCGTTTCTCCACTCCAAACCGACGTACCTTCTCTCTGTCCGGCTGCAATGTCCAGTATAAAAGCTCAGAGATTGACAGCGACGGAAGCACACTGATCCTTCAGGTTTATTTATCCCGCATCGGCGGCCAGCTCCCTAAGATCACAGATCTGTCCTGGAGCGGAAAAAATGCCGTATGGGACAATATCGAAGGATGTGACGGCTATGAAGTCTGCCTGAAAAAAGACGGAAAAACCCTTGTAACTGTCACCTCCAAAGGAACCTCCTATGATTTTTCCGACTATATCAACAATGCCGGCTCCTATGTCTTTACGGTCCGCGCCGTAAGCACCTACGGCAGCCAGAACAGCAGCTGGTCTGCCGGTTCTGAGCCTTACATCCTTTCTGTAGAGGACGCATGGTACAGCGACAATGGAAACTGGAAAAAAACTGGAAATAAATGGCGTTTTGTATACAAAGATGAGTCCTACCCTGCCTGCAGCTGGCGGGAGATCAAAGAAAAATGGTATTACTTTGACGGAAACGGCTACATGGTAACCAACTGCTACGTCAAAGCACTTGGAGAAAACCTGTACTACTGGATCAGCGAAGATGGTGTATGGGATGAAAATGAAACCACCGCAACGCCAAACCGGGCAAGGTATCTGGTTTATTGACCTGTTGTTATTTTGTAAAATCCAGGTGGATCTGGTATCTGATCCGGTCAATATCTTATACTTTTGAAAAAGCAGCCGCCAAGGAATATATGTTCCTTAGTGGCTGCTTTTCCTAATTTTCTTGGATCACAATATCTTTTTCAATTCCAGTCCTGTACGTTTCACATATTCCCCAACATACTTTCTGAAATCCTGGTATCTAAGCATTTTCAGCCCATAAAGTACTGACCGGTACCAGTACAGTGGCAGTATCTGCCATTTTTTCATGTTTAGATACTGTCTGCAAAAATAGATCTCACTGCAAATATTGCAGGTATAAGCAAATGCTTTTACCTTCTCTGTACTGTTTCCGTGAAGGTGATGGATCACACTGTTGGGATCATACACCGTTTTCCAGCCTTTTTTCTCCATGGAAATTCCAAGTATCAGTTCTTCCTCATATAAAAATGGTGTTTCATCTAACGGAGTCACATCCAGTGCACATTTCCTGCTAAACATAAAGCAGCACCCCATAACTGCATATACCTGAAAAACTTCCGACTCATAATCATGCTCTCTTCCCCAATAACTATTATTTAACCTGGGGAAAAACAGATAAAAACGGGTTCTGAGCAAATATTTTTCTCTGATTCCCGTTTTTCTCATCATACATTCTTTCTGTATACTTCCATCACGCAGAAAAATCTTCGGTCCTACAATTCCCACATCTGGGTGATCCTGTAAATACGTTTGCAGTTCTGATATACTTCCTGTTTCATAGCGCACATCAGAATTGCTGATCAGTACTTCTTCACAGCCATCCTCAAGTGCCCTTTTTATCCCAATGTTATTTCCAGCCGAATAACCTGCATTCCGTTCATTCTGGATAAAAATAACTCCCCTTTTATCCAGGCTTTCCAACACACCAGGTTCAGGACGCACCGGTGAACAGTTATCTACCAGATAAATACGAAACTCCAATTTTTTTTCTGCTTCATGTATACTGTCTACACACGCAACCGTATCCGCCCAGCTGTTATAATTTAAAATGACAATTCCAACCATATCATTTCCTTCTGCGTCTATGTCTCCGTCTATACTTTCTCAGGTCTACGCCATTATCTTCCAGTTTTATTTCCATTAAAGTATCATGTGGGATCAAACCAACGATCAGCGGACGGATCACATATATAAATCCCCATGGAAGGAGTCCCAATGCTTTAAATCCCTGATAGCGGACTTTCACCTCATCAATACGATGCGCATAGGTTGTCTTATCAAAATCCACCGTATAACGCAGCATAGGTCTTTGAAGATTACAGCCAATATATCCCATTGCATAAAGACGCATAAAAAGGTCATAATCTTCCATTCTGCGGGTTTCCGGAGCGATCCTGTATCCGCCGGCTTTCATAAGCGGACCTTTCCTAAACATCGTTGCCGGATGTATAAACTGAGAGCCCTTTAAAAAATCTTTCTTTTCAGGAAATTCTTTTCTGTGCCAGTAATCTTCAATAATCCCAAACTCTTTCGTAAGTCCATTTACCTGGCCTGATACAAAGGCATAATAAGTATTCACATCCAGAAAATCATTCTGTGCCATCAGACGCCACGGATAACTGTAATCATCATCATCCATACGAGCTATATAACTTCCAGAAGCATGCTCCAGACATTTATTCAAAGTAGCTGCCAGTTTCATATTCTTCTCATTACGGATTGGAACGATCCTGGAATCGATCTTGCTCCACTCAACCAGCTTCTCCCAGGTATTATCTGTAGACGCATCATCACATATAATAAACTCCCAGTCAGTAAAAGTCTGCACACGAATAGACGCTATTGCCTCGTCCACTCTGTCCGCACCATTATAAACACCCATAATAACAGATATCTTAGGCCGGTCCCCTACTATACTTCCCATTTGTTTACGTTCTTCACCGTAACGCGGTTCTGCCATATTATATACCTCGTAATACTTTCATTTTATATATTTCATTATAAGAAAGGATTTCTCTGCCGGCAACTTCTTTTCTGTGATTTTATAGAGTATTTTCATGGATCTCAAGAAGATTTCACAGTTACATGTTTATTCTTTCAACAATAACCTTACATCTCTTTTTGCAAAATGTTATTCCATAAAATAAAATATTTCGTCTGTCATCATTCAGTAAATACTCATAATATCTTTGATTTTTGATCTGAGCAATCGCTTTCTGACATGCCTGTTCCATTCTCTCAAATTCTTTTGTGTATTTCAGTTCCACAATAATGCCTGAATCCGGATCATCTGTTTCTGCAACAATATCAGCAAATCCCTCACCTGCTTCAATATTTGATTTTATCAACCAATCCGCATTTCCGGTAAGTATTCCAACCAGCAGATTATGATACGAACTTTCTTTCTCCTCATTTCTGGCTTTGGTATCAAATACACTGACGGAGTTACTTAATACCCTGTTAAGATATTTTTCTATTCCTTCCGTATTTCCTTCTTCAACCGCTTTCCAGAAGAATTGCAGCTCCTCCGTATTTGAAAATTGCCACTGGTATTGATCCAAAAAGCTTCCGGACGGGCACCAGGGTCATCCTTGATCCTGTCAACATAGTTGATCACATCCCATGGACAATATATATCCACATTTCCGAAACGATAACCATCATACCATTCTTTCGTTTCTTTAAACTTATCTTCTACATTGTAATAAGAAAGAAGATCCTTTACCTCTCTATCTGTAAATCCAAATTGTTCATCAAATCTGGTATCTGTAATAGACAAAATCTTAAAGTTATTCAATCCTGTAAAAATACTTTCTTTTGAAACACGAAGGCACCCCGTTAAGACAGCAAATTCCAAAGCATCATTTGTTTTCAGCACATCCCCCAACAGTCCACGTATAAAAGTCACCATCTCTTTATAATATCCGTACTGAAAAGCTTTATCTAAAGGCACATCATATTCATCAATCAAAATGATTGTCTTTTTATCATAATGCTTATACAATAACTCAGATAAAGTCTTTAATGATCTTAAAAGGACCTGCGTGTTCATTTTAAATGAGCCTTCACTCATGGAAATAATCGCCTTATACATTTCTTTTTCATTGAAAGAAATACGATCACTATCCAAAAGAAAGCTAAAGCGGCTTGCCTCACTTCCAATCACATCAACAAAGCGATATTTCGCTTCCTCAAAACTCAGTCCATCAACGTTTTTCAAAGTGATGAAAACAACGGGATATTTACCCATAAATGAACTACACAGCTGCTTATTCTCAGAAATATACAATCCATCAAATAAAGAAGGCTTCGCTCCTATTTCCAGGAAGCATTTAAGCATACTCATATTAAGGGTTTTACCAAATCGGCGAGGACGCGTGAAAAGATTTACTTTACCACCGCTGGCAAATAGCTGTTCTATCAGCTTTGTTTTATCCACATAGTAGTAGCCGCCTGTACGGATCTCTTCGAAGTTTTCAATTCCGACGGGTAATTTGAGCGGTTTAACCATGGTAATCACCTCCCTCAATTAATATAATGGATTGCACTTCACTGCATTCTCAACTATGATCTTCTGTCCTGTCACTTATAATATAGCGTGGACGATGCTTAGTTTCCATATATATTTTACCAACATATTCACCAATCACACCAAGACAGATCAGCTGGACACCAGAAATAAAACAAATAATTACCGTCATAGATGCCCAACCAGATACTACATGACCTCTGATATACTGAATAATTGCCCATACAACACCAGTAAAACTAAGAAGTGCAACCATTGCTCCTAACAGCGTGATCCATCTGATAGGTTTTATCGATAGACTGGTAATACCATCAAGCGCTAAGCCTAACATTTTTGCCAAAGGATAATGACTCATGCCAGCAATGCGCTCATGCCGTTCATAGCTTACACAAGATGACTTAAACCCAACCAATGGAACCATTCCACGCAAAAACAGATTTACTTCCTTAAACTTGCTAAATTCCTGCAATACGCGACTACTCATCAAACGGTAATCTGCATGATTAAATACAACCTCTACTCCCATAACCCGCAATAATTTATAAAATGTTTCTGCTGTAAAGCGTTTAAAAAACGTGTCTGTTGCACGATTACTACGTACACCGTATACAATATCACATCCATCTAAATAGACATCTACCATTTGATCCATGGCATTAATATCATCCTGTCCATCACAATCAATAGAAATTGTAATATCACAACGGTCTTTTGCTTCCATAAGTCCAGCTAATACTGCATTCTGATGCCCACGATTTCGGCTTTGGCTTATCCCCATATAATGAGGATCGCTTTGAGATAATTTGCTAATAATATCCCAAGTACTATCCTTAGAACCATCATTTACAAATAAAATTTTACTATCATTGCTAATCTTCCCACTAGCTATCAAGTATTCTATTTTCTTTAGAAATAGAGGTGCTGTAGCAGGTAAAACTTCCTCTTCATTATAGCAAGGAATAATTATATATAAAATTGGATTTGATCTATCCATGCTTTTCCCTTCCACTAATACTACTTTTCATAGTCAACCCATACCAATTCTGTTTCCTGAGGAATATTATAATAAAACTTCATCCAAATAGTCATAAAAGAATCTTCGTCACTATATGGAAGCATCCACGGATAATTATCATCATGCATTTTATACACTACTACCGAATTTATATTATTTCCTTCACTAATGCTCTTTCCAGTTGACGACAAAATCTCAATATTTTTTTTATTAATATCTGCATTAGAATAATACCCATAAGTAATTCTGCCAACATTTATAATTCCGACTATCAGCGCTGCAATTAATGCCAGGCTTACTAATACCTGCGTTTTTCTACAAATAACCTCTCCGCAAATACTAGCAATACACATCGTCAGAACAAAATAAAACGGTAAATATCCTCTATCTGGAACTACGGGAGTTAATGCTAAAATACCTACACATCCCACTCCTGCTGTTAATAAACTGATCAACATAACATTTTTATGTTTCCAAAGCCACCATATACAACTCATATAAAATGTAAATGCAAATAATAACAATACTATGTAATAAAGAATTCCATGGTAAGAAACTATAAACATTGCCATTAAAGTAAGGCAAATTACAGAGGATATTATTATACATATATTTTGAATTTTCTTTTTTAATCCATTTTGGCTATATAAAATTGTAAGAATCGTTGCATAAATCAACAAAATCATTCCTACATTTTCTCTGCCTATGCAGACATTTAAAATTCTTGGAATATTTTTTATTGTTCTAAAAATTATATTCTGCGCATAAAAATCTGTATATAAAGCGCTATCTGCTCTAACATAATTTCCTGGTGCTAATAATTCTGCCATTCCACCAACACAAGAGCCTATTAACATAACATATTCTGTTCTGCGCCATTGAGTATTGAATAAAAACTTAGATGCTAACATTGATATTATCTGATATCCTATTATCAATACCGCAATCTGTTCGTAAGAACACGCTGATATAAAACATAGAATACCTAATGCTATATCTATCAAAAGATTATTATTCTTTTTATACTTACACAAACACAATACAATGAAAAACGGCAATAGTAACCAAACATATACGGCACAGGCTGTATACCAAAACAATCCTGTAACGATAGCATGTAACCCTATAGTAAAATATGCTGTAACAATTATTAACGCCTTAAATATATTGCTACGATACTCTTCGCCTTTAATTAAAAAGTAGGTGCATACTCCTATTCCCCATATAATCAAAGATTGAACTATACGAGTAAATCCAAGCCCGCATTTTAATGATATTATTTCTAAAAAAAATGGTACGATTCTTCCTCCCCAATTAACATAATGCCAAAATAGGTACTTTATAATATCATTTAAATTATAATTAGTTCCTCCATTTCCAACAATCGCACCATACGAAAGACTTGCATACCCATAATCATCAAAATACATGAATACAAATTGATGCTGAAAATAAATAAACATAAGATATAAAATAAAAATGATTGCTGGAATATGCCTTTTTATCACTTTCATAATACTCACTCTTAAAACCCCTTTAAATTTTGATATCTGCCCTCACTACATCCATCGCCTGCTTCCGCGTAAAATGTGTATTAATATAAGGTCCGCAATCTGCCATAATCTGCTGAAGACGTTTATCATCTTGATAAAGATCAACAATTGCATCTGACATCATGTCATCTGCCTCTACAATAGCAAATTTGTTTTCATCCAACCCCAAGCCTTCTGCACCTGTAGGTGTTGTGATAAATGGAGCCTGGTAATACATGCATTCTACTACCTTGCCCTTTACACCAGCACCATATCTCAGCGGAACAACAACTAATTTACAGGTTCTGTATAACTCCTGCAGCTTCTCATCCGTAACATAGCCAAGTATCTTAATGTGGTCACTTTCCAGTGATTTAATCTCTTCTGTAACTTTTCCACCAACTACATACCATACCATATCTGGGCACTTTTCCAATATCTTTGGAAATACCTCTTTTCCAAACCACATAACTGCATCAATATTTGGTGGATGTCCAAAACCACCTACAAACAAAATATCTCTTCTATTCTCAATAGATGGCATTTTATTCGTATCAATTGTGTCATAAATATAAGCAGGTACACAACGAATAATTTTATCAGGAAATTCTTTTTTCAATACTGCAGCTTCATATTCTCCCACTGCATATACCACATCTGCCTTCCTGCATAATTCAAATTCTATTTTTTTCCATTTTTCACTGGACTTTAACAATTCCGCATTATGTTCAATTTCATACTGTCTCTGTTCTCTCAAATAATGGAGATCATGTCCATAATAAATCACCTTTGCCTTAGAATACTTCTTCAACAAATCCATATATTCAATGGAAATATGCGGACGATTAGTATACACATAATCAAAATACTTTCCATTTTCAATCAACCAGTCTTTTCCATGCTCCATATAATAATTTCCATAGAGCACCTCTACTCCCATCTGCTCTAACTCCTGTGTGTAAGGCTGAAATGGGAAGAAATCATTGGGTAAAAATGTCACCTGCATACCAAGTTCCAAAAACAACTTTGTATACATAAGTACAGTACGAGCTCCTGCATCATTATCATAAATAGGAACTCTATGATCAATTACTAAAATTCGTTTCTTCAACTGGCTTCTGTCTCTGGTAAGAAATGGATCCTGAGCATTGGGTAAATGCTCTCTCTCAAGAACATCTTCCCACTTTTCATAAAACTTTTTCTGATTCTCCACTTGATATGCTTTAATCCCACTTTCTACACTGGTGCCGTTTGAAATTCCTTCAAAATGAACTACTACGGATAATGGCTGATATACTACCCGATACCCTTTTTTCCGCACAGAAAATGCCAGATCTGAATCTTCACAATAAGCTGGAGCAAAAATTTCATCAAAACCGCCTAATTCATTCCATAAATCATGGCGGATCATAATAGCTGCTCCAGATATATAATCTACATCCTTTACATATCGATACTCAGGCATTGCCGGATTGTGACCATTTCCAAAATTCCAGGCACTTCCGTCTTTCCATAAAATACCGCCCGCCTCCTGAAGTCTTCCATCAGGATATACCAGGCAAGAGCCCGCCATACCAATTTTAGAATCCCGTTCCATTAAATCTACTAAAGGCTTTAACCAATTTTCCTGAACCTGAGTATCATTATTTAAAAATACAATGTATTTTCCCTTAGCTGCCTTTGCCGCATGATTGCAGTTTCTCAGAAAATAAGACTGTCCTTGCGTTTTTTCTACATGAATTCCTTTTACTACTTCACAAATATTCTTTGTCAGATCATTAGAACAATCATCAGCAATAATTATCTCATAATTTATGTCCCCTGTATTTTCAAAAATAGAGCGGAGACATGCATACGTATAATCAAATTGATTGTATACAGGAATTATAATACTTACTAAAGGATTTTCGGCTTCTTTAAAGACAATTTCCGGGTAATCTTTGATGCTGTTTCCCGTAATCTGTTTTTTTACAACCAACTCTAACTTCAGATCACTTCCCATGAGCATGCGATCATCTAAAACTTTACTTACTCCTCTGATACCATCATGAAAAAGGTAATAAAATACTCTTTTTATTTTCTGAGGTTTCATGTAGTGTAATATCTGTTTAGGATGGGTATATACCTGTGTACATATATTAACAACAACTCTTCTTTTCGAGCCTTTTGGTGCCAGTTTATCTATTATATTTTCTTGCTCATTTAATTCTTTAAGATTTTTTTTCTGCATACATTTTCCCCTGTTAACCAGATTATTGTCTTTATAGACAAAATAGTTATCCTCTAATTTTTGAATGGTATCTTTATCGGCGATTTAGGTGAACACACAATCTGATCATTATTACTATACCGATCTGTTTTGGTCACCTTAACATAATGTATCAGATCATATATTTTCTTTTTCTCCTTACCATTCTGCACCATTAATTGCCAAAGCTGTCTTTCCTTTGTTTCTATCCCCTTTGGTATTTTTTGACGTCCCGGTGACACAATAAAAGCATGTTTTTCTACATCACTATTAACAAGATTTCTCAATATCTCATCTTTTTGCAGGAACCGTACTGTATCCATAATTTGATCATAGGGATTATATCTGCTTTTACTGGAAATATTCGCACCCTTCAATTCCATAAAACATGTTTGTGGTAAATCCGCACAGTATAATAAAAAATCACATTTTTGCTGTCCATGATCATCCGGAATCAATTTACCATCCGGTTCAGATAAATATACACTATCACCACAAATTTCTATAGGAACAAAAGAACCTCTATCTGATTTTTCATCCCTGAGATGTTTCTTGGTTCCTAATTCCAATAATTCAAACTTCTCCTGATATATACCAAAAAAAGTTTCTTTTCCTTCTTTTGCCTTTTTATTAATCCTTTTCCCCATTCAATACATCCATCCTACATTTCATCATTCTCTGAAATTAAATAGAACAATTCTGTATATTTATCATTTATATCGTCTGATATTTCATCAATCAGCTCTGTACTGACTTCCTTAAATTCGTCATTGATCAAATTTATAATATCTTTATGTCTGCCGATTTTTAATGCTGTTATTTTCTCTGGACGTATTTCGCAACTAGTACCTATGATATCATAAACTTTTTTTGACGATACCTTACCAGAATCAAGGACTTTCCCTGCACAATACAAGGCATTTACAGATGTTAAAATATAAGGGCTATGCGTCGTGATCAAAACCGAACTATTATTCATATTAGCAAAATATGCTATAAATTCGACCACTTTGTTCTGAAGACTAGGATAAAGATGTGCTTCAGGTTCTTCAATTATCACAAACGCATTTTCCTTCTTTAACATTAATACATACAGTTGATTAAGCAACCATAAGACTTCTTGCTGACCGGATGAAGCAAAATTAATAGGTATTTTCTCATTATGTTTTTCTTCATCTTGAATAATGATATACTCTTTTCCAGCTATATATTGATAATCTCCCTTTAAATTTGCAACCAATGTATCTGTTATTTTGTTAACATCAAATTTTCGTTCTTCATCTGGATATCTTTTATGTGCATTTCTAATGCCATCTTCAAATACTCCATGAATATTATCAATGATCTGCATATACTGTCGTGTTATCAGATCCAAATTATTGCTTTCAATTAAAGATCTATTATTTACTAACAATGTAAGCATACTGCGTCCTGCTGGTATATAATAAGTTTCTTTATTATCATCGAATATCTGATTCAGACTTTTCTTGAAATTATCATAATTGCGAAGACGCTCTTTACTTGCATATGCCAGACTTAAATATGTCATATCCTTCTTTTGAACATATAAATCAAGTGCTTCTTTTTCCAGTTTTTTAATTTCTCTGGTTAATTTGCCTGAATATTGGACACTTATATATTGTTTAGTTGCTCTTCCATATAATTGAGTGCTGATCCATATATCATCTGCATATTCATATTTCAAATACAAGCGTTCATCCAAATCCCAACTATATCCAAACAACGAAACAAAAACAGATTTTAATTCTTTTCTTAATACTTTATTAAACCCACCGTTTATATCATTTCCATTATATAGTGAAGTATCATACAACTGGCAAAGATAATCCTGCAATGTCGCCTTAATAGAGCGAAAGAAATAAATTGCCTTTGCTACTGTACTTTTACCCGTTGCCTGCTCTCCAATCAACAGATTAAAATCTTTTATTTCCATTTCAAGTTCTTTTATAGGACCCAGATGTTTTATAATGACCTTTTGCATTTTATCTACACCTCATATACTTAATTATTCCGTGGTGAAAGACGGTTATTTAATGCCTATATTTTTATCAAATACAACGTTTGCTTTGTTCTTATAAGTAAAATGGATATTCTATAATGAATATCCATTTTACAGATTACCTCTATTGTAGCTGATTTTTTATAATTTATAAACGATTTCCATACATTTTATCAAAATATTTGCTGTACTCACCTTCTACTATGCATTTTTGAATTTACTATATCTAATTTATCTAACGAAAAACTATTATATATACTACCTCTAACAAAGATAACTTTTACACATTAAACAAACCTTTAACACCTTTAGCTAAATATTCTATAATAGCCTTTTTCAATCCCATTTGTCCTTCGTATCGACCAACCACTTCCTTAAAAAGAAATGGAAAATGTTTATTCACGAATACTTTAAATGCCCCCGAAACTCCTATCTCATCCCTTCTATCGTTTTTACTATTATTTATATTTCTATCACTTAATTCATTTTGTCTCCATCCGTACGCATCCTGAGGGTATTCTGTATAAAATCCTAACTCATATCCCTGGCTCTTAGCCACTAAACCAGGCATTCTTTCTATTGCATGAGCAATTGTTCCATCTATTCCAATTGGTTCTTCTGGAAAATCTTCAGATTTTAACTCTATGTCAAACAGAGGTTTCAGGGCTTTAGGTCTATACCACATCATAGTTCCCATAGAAAATGCAAGATTAAACCTCACTATTTGATTTTGTAATCCCATTTTATCAAAAAGTTCCTCCATCATTTTTTCTTCTCCGTGGCAACCTAAAAGTGTAAGATCTTTACCAGAGTTAAATATATCAGAAATAGCATTAAAACATTCTGGGAACACTAAACCCAGTTTTTCATCTTTTCTAAATAACTCAATAATATTTGTAAACGCCCTTTTATCTAACAGATTATCAAATAAATATTTTCTCCATCTTTCTCCATCATCTGCATAATATTGTTTTGATACCTTAGCATGTACATGGCAAAATAGATCATACTTTTCCTGACAATTAGCAGTATTAACCACCCAAGGAGCAACATCTCTTCCCCTGTTTTCAACTACAATAACTGTAATTTCATTTAAATTCTTTACAGTTTTTTTATTAATTGTCTTTTTGACAACTGGTGGCATAGTTTCTTCAGTAACCGTTATTATCAAATCAAACTTGACTGGCAATTCCTTTATATAACCATAAAATTCCTGTAGAAGATATCTATTGAATAAATGATAATGAATTCCTATTTTATAACCCTCATAACACTTTTCTTCCTTGGACTTTAAATAATTATCTTTGATTAAAAATCCTGTACCTGAAAATGGAGAAGTATAAAATCTTAATAATTCAAATGTTTTTTCTACTTTATAAGAAAGAGACGCTGCATTTCCTCTAGTGTATGAATCTGGGAAACAAAAATCATTAAATAAACGAAGTTCTCCTGTAGGTGATTTCAAAAAAGCATATCTTGCAATACTTGAAAAGATGTCCTGTTGTGAAAAATTAAATTTATCTAAATACTGCTTAAATGTTGTAATAAATTCTTCTGAATACTCACAAACTGTAGAATATATTATGTCCAAATCATTCTTAAATGTTTCTGACAAATCTAATCTTTCTAATATAGGTCTTACTATATCTTTCTGTACAAATCCAACATGCGACCCTTCCGCTGGCGATAAACATTCTTCTATTATAATATTAACTCCTACTGGGACCTCTGTATCAAACTTGCAGAATGTTTTTGTCCCATTCTTCTTATCTGCTATACGGTTATCTTGTGTCTGCCACAAATAATATTTATCAATAACTTTATTTTTACACACGGGCATCAAGCCTGAAGAAACAGATCCACTATAGCCACAATCAAATACAATTTGTCTTTCACCATCCAAACTATTTACAGCATTGTCATAGTATTTCAATGCTAATTCTTTTTGGGATATAAAATATGTATTTAATATATCCTCACATTTCTTTAACGCCTTTTTAGCGTCTTGCTGATTAGAGAGTAAATCTATACTCTTATCCTCAACATCTAATGTTTCCAAAATATTCTTCTGTACATTCTGATTTAAAATATTAGCACGTACAAATTCTTCCACTGTATACGTACCTAAAGGTGAAATCTTATCAAAATATTCAAAAAAGTCTTTATATCGTATATAGCTAAGTGCTCGTCTTGATAAATAAAGATATGATGCTGGTAATGTATTTATATTTTTCGCGAATATATTATAAACCTGTAACGGAAGATACCCATCTCTAGCAGAAAATAAAATTTGCTTATATTCATTCTGAATATTTTTGTCGTTAATAATATCCAGCACAACAGATGTTACTAACGGTGCTAAAAACATCTGTGTAAAATCTTTTATATTTTTAAAGCATCTATCTTCTTGCAATACATACCCATGATTATAAGCTCGTAAAAATGTAAACGAATATAATAATCTTATATACGGATCCTCTGAAAAATTATCATATGGAAAAGCTTTTCTCCACCATGAAGCCTTACCTAATACTTTTGTCCAAATACTCGGATAATATAATGCCGTAATTCCTTTTTCAATTGGAATTTTATAATCAGAATAAAAATTATCACCAATATGCACCATTGATGAAGGATCTACTATTTTTTCCTTCTCAATAACATACTCAAACAGTTTTCCTTCATCTTTACGTTTTTTTGCCTCACATGATACATATACTTCTTTTATATTGTTATATCCTTTACTTGTTAAAATATCTTTTAAAATATTAGAAGGAATATACATATCTGATGTCGCTATTATTCTTTTTCCTAAAGATACTGCATATTTATATACTTCATATACATCATTCCTTACCGTTAGCATTTGTTTTTCTAATTCCAATTCCTTACACATCAATAGTTTTATATCCTCATTAGAGAAAACTTTATTATTTTCTCCAATGGAATCCCATATCTGCTCTATTGTAGCATAAGAATCATTTAATGCTTCTTCTGCATTCATTCTTAATTTTGCAAAATTTATATTTTGACCACCAATCTGTACTCCATTTAGTAAATAAAATATATCCTTCGGTTTTACACTTGGTCGTACAAGTAATGTATCAAATATATCAAAGCTAATTATTTTTATTTCATCAGATGAAATTATATTTTTTATATCATTAATTGACAAATTTGCTGCTCTATTCATACTCTCTTTACCTCATGTTAAATAATTAGTTCCAATACTCTCTATACAACTGACACACCTCATGTGCATCCCCAATCATCTTCACTTTATGCTGATCCAACCATACAACCCGATCACACATTTCCTCAATCTGATCAATACTATGGGATACGAATAATACCGTAGTACCTCCACCCATCAGTTCCAACATACGTGCTTTGCTTTTATTCTGAAATCCTTCATCGCCAACTGCCAGTATTTCATCTACAATTAAAATTTCCGGACAAACAACCGTTGCTACCGAAAAGGCCAAGCGCATCATCATACCTGATGAATAATTTCGTATTGGCATATTAATAAATTCACCTAATTCTGAAAACGCTACGATTTCATCATATTTCGATTCAAGAAATTCTTTACTGTATCCAAGAATTGCACCATTTAAGTAAATATTTTCTCTTCCTGTTAATTCTGGGTCAAAACCAGATCCAAGTTCCAACATTGGAACAATATTTCCATTAGCTGTTACTTTTCCTGATGTTGGTTTCAGTACACCAGATATGATTTTTAAAAGTGTACTTTTTCCAGCACCGTTTTTACCAATAATCCCTACAACTTCTCCTTTTTTTACATTAAAACTGACATCATCTAAAACTGTAAATTTCTCATATTTCAATTTGCCGGATAAGAATGCGATTAATGTTTCTTTTAAACTTTCGATCTTATCATTTGTCATTCTGAACTGCATTGTAACATGTTCAACATTTATCATAGTCTAACCTCTATACATACAGAATAAATTTATCCTGGTTTTTCTTAAATACGATTGCTCCAAATACACACATTAGTAACGCAGATGCTGCGCAGAGCAAATATGCCTTCGGCTCTGGAGAGCAGCCATTGATCAAAATAGTTCTCACAAAACGTACATAATGATACATTGGGTTTAAAGTCTGTATAAAACGAAACTGTGCCGGTATGATATTTTCCGGATAAAAAAGTGGAGTTGCATACATCCAAACCAGACTTACAATTCCCCAAAGATATTGTGTATCCCTAAAAAACACTTCTGTTGTAGATAAGAGCAATGACATACCAATGCAAAATAGCAACAGGCATGCCAATGCAAACGGCAATAAAAGAACTGCCGGTGTGATTTTAGCTCCTGTCAACAATGTTACAATAAGAAGCGGAATTACGGATATCAACATATTAATAGAGCATGATACCACCCTTGTCACGGGATAAATGTATTTTGGTACATATACTTTTGTAATAAGAGAAGCATTTCCTACAATAGATGTTAATCCCTGTCCCACAGCATCGGTAAAGAAGTTAAACAAAATAATACCGGAAAGCAGATATACTGGGAAATTGCTGATACCGGAGCGGAATATGGTAGAAAATACAATATACTGAACCGTCATTGTAAGAAGCGGATTCAAAAAACTCCACAAATATCCCAATACAGAACGTTTATACTTTGTTTTGAAATCTCTTGCAACCAACTGTTTAATAAGGAACTCGTATCTTTCCCATACAGCCAGACAAGCCAATCCTAATGTTGTTTTTCCCTGTTTCTTTCGCGCCAAACACCAGAAAGTATATCCAACGATCAAAGCAGCTCCTGCTATAACAAAATACCAATAATACGTTCCAAACATAAAGAAGCTGCGTCCTACATAGTCAAAACAGATTGATCCTGATCTATCCTGACCATCTACAGAAAATACTCCGCTTGCATCAGCAGAATAGTAAACTGTCGGTGCCTCCCCTGCTGCACAGGTAGTCTTAATTGTCAGTTCATATTCTTTTCCTTTAGCATTCTCAATACCAGGTTCTATCACCCATTTATAGATCTCATTGTCTTCCAAAATGGATACATCATCTTTATGTTCAGCAACAACCTTTCCCTGAGAATCACTAATTGTAAGCTGAATAAGGCCTGAGTTTTCTCTCCCATAAGTAGCTACCAATAGATCAATCGTATCTACCGTTTCTTCTTTTGCAGTAAATTTCTGTTTAACTACTTTATCACTATTTAGTTCTTCAATAGCACCTGTCTGCTGCGGCATGGTACTTACCACATATTTATATCGAAGATGATCTCCTCCGATCAACATAAATAAAAATGCTACTATAAAATAAATCCCCAGCACTTTTAATAGATTTTTCAAAATCTTATCCTTCATTTCTAACCTCTCTATTATTTGTTATTCTTAATACTTTCGTATAATTTTTTCATAATTCCAACTACATTCTTCCTGTCAAATAATTCTGCCTTCCTTCGATTAAAATCCCCCATTTTTTCCCAGGATATTCTATTCTCAACCATCCACTCTAAAGCCTTCACATAATCTTCCACCTTATGTCCTTTTATCAAAACACCGCCCTTCTTATTCTCAAGAAGATCTCGATTGCCCCGGATGTCAGAACAGATTACAGGAAGTCCACTGGCCATGGCTTCCATAAGTGCCACTGGCATTCCTTCACGCAAAGATGGAAATACAAAAATATCTGCCATTTTATAGATTTCATAAATATCCTTATGATATCCTAAGAACTTTACCTCATTCTCAACACCCAGTTCTGCAACCAGTCCTCTCAGACGCTCTTCTTCTGTACCTTTTCCGCACAGCGCATAACAGATCTTTTCACCTTTTTTCTTATACTCTGCCACCATGCGTATGATCAGTTCCTGATTCTTGTTCTTTGTCATTTCACCAACAGATAAAATGACAATACCCTCTGTCGGAAGTCCTAGTTCTTCTCTTTTCTTCTTTACATCAACCGTCTGTGCTTCAATTTCTTTTGAATTGATACCAACTCCAGGTATCTGTACAATTTTTTTTGCATGAAATTTACTAACTGCCCGCTTATAGTCTTCCCCATTGATACAGACTAAACAATCTGTCCAATAAGAAAGTCTCCATTCCACCGGATAATAGATCATCCAATTTATAAGCGGCGCTCCTTTAAAAAAATGGAAGCCATGAGCAGTGTAGAGCACTGGACCTGTACGGGTATTATGTGCTGCCAGACGGGCTAATGCCCCACCCATAGGGGTGTGGCAGTGCACCAGGTCAAATTCATGTTCTTCCATTAATTCTTTCAACTGCCTATACGCAGTTATATTCTTCCGTTTAAAAGGACTTCTCTCAAAGTCTATCTGATGACAGATGATTCCTGTTCCTTCCAGGCGACTATTATCATCACCATAAGAAGGATTATGGAAATTACTGGCATAATGCACCTCATATCCCATATTTTGAAGGATATGTACATTATTCATTTCAAATTGAGGCACAAACCCACTTACATGAGTTACCAGGAGAGCTTTTCTCATTTCTCCACTCCTTCTGTACTTTCTTTCAAAAACAGGATCTTCGGTGTCATAATGATAAGCTTCAGATCTAAAAGAACTGAATACTTACGAATATACATAAGATCAAATTTCAATTTATCATATGGTGTAGTATTATATTTTCCATACACCTGGGCATAGCCCGTCAGGCCGGCTTTTACTTTCATTCTGTCTGGAAATTCCGGAATTTCATTAGTAAACTCTTCTACCAGTTCCGGACGCTCCGGACGTGGACCTACAATGGACATATCACCTTTTAAGATGTTAAGTACCTGTGGCAACTCGTCCAGACGGGTCGCGCGAAGTAAACGTCCTACAGGAAGAATACGCGGATCCTCTTCTGCTGCCAATCGTGGAATTCCGTCTTTTTCTGCATTCTGTATCATTGTACGGAACTTATAAATTTTAAAGGGTCTTCCATCTTTGGTTAAACGTGTCTGGGTATAAAAAATTGGTCCATGGTCTGTCAGCTTAATACTCAGTCCGATGACAATAAAAAACGGAATTGTAATAATAATTCCTATCATAGATCCGATGATATCGATCACACGTTTCACAAACTGCTGCTCAATGCTTAATCCCATATTTCTTGACAATAATAATGGTGTATCAAACAAATTCAGTTCATCAGAACTGCGAAGCAGAATATCCGATATTTTAGGAACACTGTATGTCCTGATCGAATGATCAAAACAATACTTGATTATTACATTTCTTTCATGAGAAGGAATATCACCAACAATAATCGCATCATACTGATGGATTTTCTCAATCAGTGCCTCTTTACCCATATGATAATTGATCGTTTCGCAGATCATATATTTATCATCTCTGGCATTGATCTTTTCTATTAAATGATAATCCGACCGTTCTCCTGAAATCAGCAACATTCTCCTTGGTGGAAAGGCATTTGCATACAAAAGCTGAAACAACATCGTCCAGCACCATACGATCAATAACTCTGCTACTGTCATAACTAGAACCATCTTCAGTTCAAATAGTTTCTTATCCAGTACAGACAGTTGAAAGTATGTAAAAATATTCGTAAATATCAAAGACAACGCCTGGGAATAAATCAGATTTCCTTTTCTCAGATATCCGATTTTAAAACCGCCATACGCATTCATAAAGAAGATCAGCATAGCAGCGTAAATTCCCGCCATCATCCACATACCTCTGCGGTAAAACGGATACAAAATGATCTTATTATAATAACGAACCCAAAACTGATGATATGTTACTGTAAGAAGCAGGATCATAACCACTGAAAAGAAGCATTTGATCAGTCGTTTGTATTTTTCATCTATCCTCATAAGTCTTTATTTCCTATCTATATTTCGCTTGTAATCTTATATTCCGCCTGATAAACCATTTTACAGTATATCATCTGACTGCTGAAAAGACAACGTTGAAGCAGTTTTTTCTTGATTCTTCTGCCGTATATAGCCATATAAAAGGATCATCCAGAAGAATGGCTGACGATAATTTACCAGCAAAAAGCTTTCTACTATTAAAGAACCGGCAATTATCCATTCTACAGCAGAAATTTTTCTCATTTTTTCCCAAAGCCACTTTAAAAGTAATACAGTTGGAATCACACCATAACTAAACCATATATTGAGAAAACTGCAATGGATCTCATTTTGTTGAGCGGCTTTCAGGAAACGATTAAAATTACCTTCTCCTGCTCCTAACAATAAATATCTAGGATACAATGCCACCCGGTCCATTCCCCGGTCGGAAAGCATGGTAGAATTGCCTCCATATAGTACTTTCCATATCTTTTCCTGTATTCTGGTAAGCATAGTATAATCCGTATTCTTAAGATTAAAATCCGGACCTGGGAAAATTTTTATCACTATTGCGATAGCTGCCAGTATAAGTACCACGCCCAACGTCATTTCTGTTTTTCTGGGAATGTTCCATTTACTCCTATATCTTACATAAAACCATATCGCCATTCCTACTGTATACAACATCAAACCTAAAAAAATGCCCGTGGATTTGGATATACTCATAAAAAACACACCCAGACAATAATAGATGGGGGCCGTACGGTCCCCATAATTGCATGCATACAAGCTGATTAATAAAATCATACAAAACAGATAAAATGCATACTGATTAGGATCATTAAAGGTACCCATATACCGGGTTGGTCCCCAATATTCTGTAAATACTCTTCCATAACCAAGCACCCATATAACTGCCTGCGTTAGAATATTGATCTTACATACCCCATTCAACTTTTTTAAAAAGTCTTTATCTGCCAATTCTAAGAAACACCATATGGCCGCCCCATTAAAAATCCAGTATAAGGTATATCGTTCATAATCCAGGCAGCGATCTTTAATAGTAAAAAACAGATTTATAATTACTACGCAGATCAGAAATGCAATTAAGAATTTTTCTCTTTTCAAGTCTGTCACCGAAGGCATTTTTCTCTTTCCGCGTACTATATCTAAAACAAGAAATATCACGCAAAAAGCCATACACAGATCAGCGATTCCAACACTGCCTGAACTTTTTATATAAAACTGTTTTAAAAATACAAATAATAAGAAAGCAGCCTGTGTCATTCCTCGTCCTCGCTCTGAGCTGTTCCAACGCTCATCAACATCCACATGATCGGCGCAACAATCGGCACGCATAAGTTAACAGTTGCCTGTACAGCATAGCATAACACTGCAAAGAAACAGCCTAACACATAAGGAGATTTTTCTTTTCTTCTGTTCATTTCTATGCAGGCGCAAATTAATATTCCCACATAAGAAAGCACTCCAATCGGTCCAATAGTTACAAAATACTGAAGATATTCATTATGTGCATTATCGTAAATTACAGTGGTTTTCGCAATGGTTTCATCATTATTCCACTGATGCGTCATAATACCAAACGTTTCCGGTCCATAACCAAAAACCTTTTCATTCCATGTAAATTCATTTTTATAATCATCCAGAGCCAGTCTCCAGACCATACCTCTTTGTGTTCCCCAGTCATCATCAAAATGAACATATCTCTGGACGCTTCCATACTTATCTGCATGTCCGCCTGCATTGGCATCATAAAGTACATATCCGACTGCCAATATAATAACTGCAGCCAATACAGTCCAGATATACACTGGAAGTTTTCCTAACTTATATATTCTTTCCTTTGCAGCTGCCTCTATTACATACAAAATAACTGTTAACAACCATAATCCCGCAACTGCAAACACCAGCAGACGAGAACGGATCACAACACTGAAAACACCTTCCAGTATCTCAACTCTGTTTCCCATATGATTATGGATCAGTCCGGCTATGTAGGTTATAGTTGCAAATGAAGATAACATAACAAAATATTTTTCTACACCTTTCCAGGTTCTAAATGCCCAGAAAGGCAGGAAACCAAACAGTGCAAGCAATGCCAGATATGCATTATCACTTCCACCTGTGATCAATGAATAAGACGCGATCAGATAGCAGATAAAATACCATATTTTTTCTTTCTTCGTTTCTGCATCAATAAATAATGCCCCGCAACAGCCAATCACTAAGGCTACATATGCATTATACGTATTAATATTCCCAAATGTAGATGTATAAACAGGCCAATCAGCAGCTACTAATTCATCCTTGAAATGAAAGAGATTTAATTTAAAATAGTCGGTAATTCCGAATATACACGCCAACATTCCTGCAACCAAAAACAAATTCAAATATCTTTTCTTTAATTTCAAAAATCTACTGATAAAAAGAAAAGTGATCACGTAAATAGCCAATAAAAACAGTCCCGTGTATCTTCCCTCATTTCCCCAAAATGATTCGTATAAATACTGTGACTGCAATGTAGATATAATGCATACGATCAGAAATATACTGGCAAAGCTATGAGATAAAGGCATTTTTTTAATAGAAAAGCTGCGAAACATTACCTTTACATTTTTCCCATCCTCATATCTGAAATCCTGAATAACATGAAAAACAAATATAATGAATGCTATAATGAGTACTGCTAACATTGTAATATAATAAAATTGATATTTTGCATTTAATATATCAAAATAAAAATCTCTTACATACAATGGAAAAATCAACAAAATAACCACTGCTGCAATTGCTGCCAGTTTTCCTAAAGCCTTTTCAAGTGACTGAAACCAGGCAGTTGTGTTTGTTTCTTTCATAAAGGATAGCCCTCACTTTTTCTTAATTTAATGCGTAATTTTGCATAAAGTATAACATTTCAAATAGTATAAATCAATGGTATCCCCTTCCACCTCGCAATACGGAAAAGTATTAAAAGGAGCAATTATTTTATTTCTTTCTTACCATACATCGCTTTTTGAAAAATGAAATCCCATAGCATAAAATCTCATCATAATCATCTTCGTATTCCTTAGCATACATTCGATCATTGATCTGTTGTAATGCAGTATCACATTCATTTTCCAAATTATCCAGAACTTTCGTATATTTTGCTTCAAAAATAGCTACACGTGCATTGATAAAATCGTAAACGACCACATCACTCCGCCCTTCGCCATGTTCTTTATTAGAGTCCACCATATATCCGGCGCCTGTAAAGATACCTGCAAGAAAAGCATGGTAAAAATCCTCTTTATAATCATGGTAACTGATTGTACGCCGCAAAAGAGAATTCATTTCTTTTGTGATGCGCTCACTGTCACCATTCCAAACCGCATCAAACAAAGCATTTCTATTCCATTTTTTTGCACTGTCATCAAACCATTTAATAACGGTCGTTTCAAAAATTTCTTTTATTTCAGCGTTGGGGATGATTAGTGCCATTGTTCCTTCGAGCAATTCACCCTCATAATCATTTTCACGTAATTTAGTTAAATATCCAGTTAAATACAACATGCTCCAAAGATTGTCTTCAGAAGAATGTAAATAGTCGTACGTTAAATTTTCATCTATGCGTTGGATAATATATCCACCTGCCATCAGCACTTCCAATTTCTGTGTAATGGTACTGCCTGCATAGTCAATAAACGACCTGATAATTGCATTGTCACTGGTATTTTTCCAATAACTGACAGGTTTTGTTTTTGGATTGTGCTGAAGTTCAAAAAGATAGTTCATTACATCCCATGGGCAATAAATATCATAATCTCCAAAATGATAGCCATCGTACCATTTTTTTATATTTAGAGCATACTCCATTGCGTCTGCATCTTTAAGCATCTGATCAATCTCACTTTGTACAAAGCCAAAGTATTCATTTAACCGCGAATCTGTAATCGTATCAGAAACAAAGTTGTTCGTTCCTGTAAAAATGCTTTCCTTTGCAATTTTTAAACATCCTGTGATCACTGCAAAGCAAAGAGATGTATTGTCCTTTAATGCCAGCATTAAACCTTTCATAACATCAAGCATTTCTTTGTAATAGCCATGACTGCTTGCTTTAGCTACAGGAACATCGTATTCATCTATAAGAAGAACTGCCTTCTTTCCATAATATTGCTGCATTAATCTTGTTAAAAATAATAAGCTGCTTTTTATATCCTTTGCAGAAGCAACACCCTGTATTAATTGCCTGGCAAGCTCTTTATCGTATTCGCTTATTTTATCACTGTCTAGCAGATATAGATGTTCTTTGTACAATTCTGAAATGACCATTGTAAGCATGTCATAGGCTCCATTAAAGTTCAGTCCATCTACCTGTCGAAATGAAACAAAAATTGTTGGATACTGATTCATCCATTCGCTGCAAAGAGTTTGATGATCACAGATCTCCAATCCCTCAAATATTTCTTTACTGTTTTTTCTGATATCAAAGAAGTTCGCCAGCATACTCATGCCTAAGGTTTTACCAAAACGACGTGGACGAGTAATTAATGTTACTTCTGCTGTTCTTTTTAAAAGATCTTCAATCAAACCAGATTTATCAATATAGTAATATTCATTTTTTCGGATCTTTTCAAAATCTGAAACGCCAACAGGAATATTCAAATTCTTCATCGATGCAGTTCCCTTCTAATATTGTTATATAAGCCTGCTACCATTTAATAATAACATGAATTTTAAGGACGAACAAGAAATAAGCACCTATATATTATAGTCCGAATATGCGAAAACTGCAGGACCAAAATAATTATGATCCTGCAGTAAATATAAAACATCAAATATTTCAAATCAATTATTCAGCTGCTTCTTCGCTTTCACTTTCAGTTGCAGCGTCACCATCCCATACACCATTAGCATCTACATGGTAACCGTCTGGTGTGTTAGCATTTTTTAGCATCCAGCCATCTTCATTCAGGTAATACCACTTACCGTTGCTGTCCTGTCTCCAGGAATTGGTAAGGTAGGTTCCATCTTCCTGTTTGAACTTCCAGCCGGTATCTACTGGCTCCCAGCCCTTGTCTACGCCAGGTCCAAGATTTTTTTCTTCAGTAGTATTTTTTGTGGATGCATTTCCGTCCCAGGCACCATCAGCTCCTACATAATAACCATCTGGGGTAGTAGTATCTGCTTCCATAATAGCAGCCATATTAAAATAGTAGTATTTCTGTGTCGCAGGATCTTGAAGCCAGCCGTTTTGAGCATAGTATCCATTTTTTAGAATGTATCGCCAATTGTCACCGTCTTTAAACCAACCAGGCATATAAGAAGTTTTTTCACCATTTATATTTACATAATACCCATCCGGAGTAATTGTGTCGGTTAATTTTACACCATTTTCATCCATATAGTACTTCTTATCATCTAACTGCAGCCAGCCATTTGATACATAAGTGCCGTCAGGTTTCATATATTTAACGGTGCCATCTTCCAGGTCCTGCCAACCAGGAGTTATAGTGTCGGTGTAGGCGCCTGCATCGGAACCGTCTACATTAATCAGATATTTACGTACTTCAGATGGAAGAGTAGATGAGTCTATGTTGGAAGGAAGATGAACTACATTAACATAACGCTTATCAGTACTTAATGTTTTATAGTTTGTTTTCAAAACAATCTGCATTACTGGCTGACTATCCTGAGGCATAGAAGACCAGTTTTCAGGGATACCCCATTTCCCATCCACGTTTACCAGATCTGGAACCGTTCCCCAGGGACGTTGATAAGTCATAGGATCAAAAGTATAGGCATAATCATATCCACGGTTTAAAATCACGTTGCTTTCCTGAAGTGTATTTCCACCTACAAGAATAGCAAAATAATTACCGTTTCCACAATCAATAGGACGCCACTCAAATAAATAAGCACCGCAGTTTTCCATTGTGGTTGTTGTGGAAGTGGTGGATGTTGTTTCTGCAAAAATAGGTACAGAGCTGGTCGTTGCCAGCAATACAGCAAGTCCTACAGTTAATAAATGTTTTTTTAACATGGGATTACCTCCTTGGCAGTTTTTGATTATAAAAGAAAAGCGTTATAGCTAATATATAATTACATCAGCTATAACGCTTCCCCCTTAATTTTTAGTTATACTAGAGACTATGTATTTGATAATTAGTTCTCTACATATACATTGGTGATAACGCCCTTGCTATCGGTTACATAGTAGTAATCGTTACCATCTTTGTTCTTGCCCTTGCTGTCAATTACCTTACCAGAAGTATTTACAAGAACGTATTCATGCTTAACATCTTCATCAGACTGAGTAAAGCTGATCTTATAAGCTTCAGTCAGATCTTCAGCTTTCTTGTTGCTGTTGTTTCCGATGTTTACACGGGTATCAGCAGTAGTGTTTTCCAGCAGATTGGTTGCAACTACGTCATCCTGATCCATGAAGTCCTTAGCATCATCTAATTTGTTGTAGGTAACAACGGTCTTGCCATTAACAGTCTTGGTAGCCTTATCAACAACGATGTACTTGTCATCGGAGTCAGCCTTTAACAGCATACCGGACTGATACAGCTTGTCATCTTTCTCACCAGTTACACCAGCACCCTTCTTACCGCCAGACTTCTCGAAGTAGAAGCTTGTATTCTCACCATCATAGTTGATAGTGGTCTTTCCGGTTCTCATAGCACCGTCATCGTCGCCACCGAAGTAGTAGCACTTGTAACCGTTTGGCTCATAGAATTCAATTGCGTTGTCAAAGAAATCGTCTTCGTTATCGAATGGTCTGTTATCATCATCATCAGCCTTAACGTCAGCGAAGTCTTCATCGCCTTCTTTGATGAACTTAAGACCGGTTAACATACGGCCATCGTTACGGAATGCGTACTTCTTGCCTTTGATGGTCTTGAATTCACCTGCGTACAGGTTACCGGAACCATCTGCATAGTACCAGGACTCTTCGTCATCATCATATTTCTCTTTGTTCAGCATTTCAGCAGGAACAACCTTGAACCAGCCCTTGCTTACACGGGAACCGTCTTCTACGCTGTTGTAGTACTTCCATGCCTGAGTATACTTAGCATACTTGCCGTTGCCTTCCCAAGCTTCGGAGGTGCTTGCAGTAGAAGCTGCTTCCTGGGCTTCAGTATCAGAAGCCTTCTTCTCATCGTCTTCATCCAGAGACCACTCAGCTACCATTGCACCGTACTCATCGAATGCGTACTTCTTACCGTTGATAGTTTTATCTTTGGTTCTCTCACCGTTATCAGCATAGATCTTCTTACCGTTGGACTTGAAGTAGAACCAACGAGTCTGATCATCATCATCATTGAATGTTGGAGCGGTGTACTTGTAATCATCATTAGTTGCTTCGTCGTAAGAAACGTCGATCAGTAACCAACCAGTAGTCATAGCACCGTCATCTTCACCACCGAAGTAGTAAACGCCATCTTTGAATGCGTCATCATCGGTATTGTCGATACGCTCAGCGTTATCGGAAGAAACCCAACCGTACAGCATCTTGCCTTCATCATCGAATGCGTACTTCTTACCATTTACAGTCTTTAAGGAAACGGTATCAGAGTCACCCTGCTTTAAAGCCTTGCCGTTAGCCTGGAAGTAGTACCAGTAATGCTCTGGCTCATCATCATCGCCAGCATCTTCGTTATCAATAGCTACCCACTGGTTAGCTGCCATAACGCCGTTTACGTCAACATAGTAGTAGTTGTCACCGTCTTCGATCAGCTGATCTACAGCCATCTCACCGTTGCTGTCTAAGTAATACCAGTTGTTACCGGACTTAGCCCACTTATCTGTTACTTTGTCACCGTTTCTATCATAGTATACCCATGTTCCATCTTCTTCTGCCCAGCCTGTAGCTGCGAAAGATGTCATAGATGCACCGATAGCAAGCAGTGCTGCTGTTGATAATACAGCAACTAATTTTGTCTGCTTCTTCATAATGAATGCACTCTCCTTTGATTTTTGAAATACTTTTTGAAATTCCTTATTGCATTACGAGTAGATTATACTTCTGATAAGGAAAATTATCAATAGTTTTTTTGCATTTTTTGCATTTTCTCCTTTTTCTGGAGAATATTGATAATTTGTCCCGGATGAATAACCTCTCCATCACAGTTCATAGTATATTATAATTTCCGAAAAAAAGCCATAACTTTTACCTGTGATTTTTCTTACGTAATTATTACAAAAGTACAGTTTTATGCTGTTTTTGTATTTATATCTGTACATGTAACGTGTTTTATCCTTAAAGGCTTCATCCTGGATCCGAACCTGTTTCTTCCTATTATAAATACGCATAACAAGAAAAAACACCCGATGCGCAACAGCGCCGGATGTTTTTTCCCGTATATAAAATACTCTCTTCCCCTAAAAAGACCCCAGGTAGAGGAGCCGCCTTATGATTAGTCGTTTGCTCCTTGGCCTGGGGTCTTTTTCCAATAGTATGTTGTACACTTTTATATTTATCTTTTTTACTTATCAGCTCATCGAGCCTCAACTAATATATGCTATTTTTTCGAAATATGCAACCATATTATTGTACTTTTGGAAGTACTTACAAATATAAAAAGAATATAAGGTAAATGACATCACAAACAGCTATTTTGAAATAACTGTGTAAAAGAAAAAAAGAACCCACAGTCTGTTTTCACAGTACTGTGGGTTCTGAAAAGCGCTCATATCTAAATATAAGTCTGTACAGTAAGCTTTGATTACTTCAGGGTAACCTTTGCTCCTTCTGCCTCTAACTTTGCCTTGATATCGTTTGCTTCTTCCTTGGATGCGCCCTGCTTTAATACCTTTGGTGCGCCATCAACTACGTCCTTAGCTTCCTTCAGGCCTAAACCGGTAGCTTCACGAACAACCTTGATAACCTTAACCTTGTTTGGTCCAACTTCGGTCAGCTCAACGTCGAATTCGGTCTTCTCTTCAGCTGCTGCTGCGCCAGCACCTGCTGCTGCAACTACAACGCCTGCTGCTGCAGATACGCCAAACTCTTCCTCACATGCCTTTACTAAATCGTTCAGTTCTAATACGGATAATTCCTTGATAGCTTCGATAAACTCAGCGGTTGTTAACTTTGCCATTTTAATTTCCTCCTGTTTAAAATTTATTTTTCGATAGGATCTGTGTTTCAGGCTGCTTTTTCCGGACTATGCGGATAAAAGAGCCACAAATTCATTTTGCAGATTAAGCCTCTGCTGCACCACCATTTTTCTCTGCGATCTGATTGAGTACGCGAGCCAGGTTGGTGATTGGGGACTGGATGCTTCCAAGCAGCTTTCCAAGAAGAACTTCTCTGGATGGAATGGTTGCGATAACCTGGGTTCCAGCCTGATCATAGTAGGTTCCTTCAACTACAGAAGCCTTCAGTTCCAGCTTAGGAGCGGTCTTAGCGAATTCAGCCAGAATTCTAGCTGGTGCTGTAGCATCATCCTTAGATACAGCTAATGCTGTAGGTCCTTCCAGATGTGGATCCAGAGCTGCGAACTCGGTTCCTTCTGCTGCACGCTTGATCAGAGTGTTCTTATATACCTTATAAGAAACTCCAGCTTCTCTTAACTGTTTACGCAGTTTTGTATCCTGCTCTACAGTCAGACCACGGTAATCAACAACAACTGCACCTACAGCGCCGTCCAGCATTGCCTTGATCTCGTCTACTACTGGCTGCTTTAATTCAACTTTTGCCATGAATGGTTTACCTCCTTATATTATTTCGTATTGAAAACCGTCATAGCAAGGAAACGATCTTATAAAAAAACCTCCCTGCCGCAATGACAGAGAGGTATGCAAAATCTCATTAGAGCTTTGTATGTTCCTCGGCAGGCGTTTTAAGCTTACACCTTACGGTACCTGCTGTCTCAGGGCATTCAACACGCATAATAAAATAACATATCTGTGCATGAATGTCAAGAGATTTTTGCAACAAATTGTATTTTTTTAACTTTTTTCATCTCCCGTCATGGACGGGAGAACACGAAAGCAAAAAGGCCACAGAGAACCAAAATTCTCTGCAGCCTCATTTTCTATTCAGGACACCTGATTAGTTTGCAAGCTTAGCTACGTTCAGCTTAACGCCTGGGCCCATGGTGGATGTAAGAGCTACGCTCTTGAAGTATGCGCCCTTAACGGTGCTTGGCTTAGCCTTTAAGATAGCGTCCATAAGCGTCTGGAAGTTGTCCGCTAACTGCTCCTCGGTGAAGGAAGCTTTTCCTACTGGCACGTGGATAATGTTTGTCTTGTCAAGTCTGTACTCAATCTTACCAGCTTTGATTTCCTTGATAGCCTTGGTTACGTCCATGGTTACGGTACCAGCCTTTGGGTTTGGCATTAAGCCCTTAGGTCCAAGTACACGACCCAGACGACCAACAACGCCCATCATGTCAGGAGTAGCAACAACAACGTCGAAATCCAGCCATCCTTCGTTCTGGATTCTTGGGATCAGTTCCTCAGCGCCTACGAAATCTGCGCCAGCTGCCTGTGCCTCGTCTGCCTTTGCACCCTTAGCGAATACTAAGATACGAACAGTCTTACCTGTTCCGTGAGGAAGAACAACAGCTCCACGGATCTGCTGATCAGCGTGACGTCCGTCACATCCTGTTCTGATATGAAGTTCTACAGTCTCGTCAAATTTTGCAGAAGCGTTCTTCTTAACGATAGAGATTGCATCTGCTACGTCGTAAAGTGCAGCACGGTCTACGTTCTTCATAGCCTCTGCATATCTTTTTCCTGTTTTCATTATAAAATAACCTCCTAGTGGTATTGACGGGGGAATCTCCCTCCCACGTTCATATATACGGTATTAATTACTCTTCGATGGTAACGCCCATACTTCTTGCAGTACCAGCTACCATGCTCATAGCAGCCTCAAGGCTAGCAGCGTTTAAGTCTGGCATCTTGGTCTCTGCGATCTTCTGCAGGTCAGCCTTCTTTAATACAGCTACCTTAGTCTTGTTAGGAACACCTGAACCGCTCTTTAAACCGCAAGCCTTCTTGATCAGAACTGCTGCTGGCGGGGTCTTGGTGATGAAGCTGAAGCTTCTGTCCGCATATACGGTAATAACTACAGGGATGATCATATCTCCCTGGTCTGCTGTTCTAGCGTTGAACTCTTTGGTAAACTGTACGATGTTTACACCGTGCTGACCAAGAGCTGGTCCAACTGGTGGTGCTGGTGTAGCCTTGCCTGCTGGAATCTGTAATTTGATATATCCTGTTACTTTCTTTGCCATCTTAGGCACCTCCTAAAATTATGTGGTATTGTCGGGAATGTCCCTCCCACCAGCTTCTGCTGCGCAAAAGCTGATCCATTTTACATTTTCTTTACTTCTGCAAATCCCAGTTCGACCGGTGTTTCACGACCGAACATTTCTACATTGATAGTGATGGTCTGTTTACTTTCGTTGATCGCCTTAATAGCACCAACTGTATCTTTCCATGCACCGGAGATAACTGTTACCATATCTCCCAATGTAAAGTCGACTAAGACGTCTTCCTTCATAAATCCGAGGCTTGCCATTTCTTCTTCTGTCAGAGGAACTGGTTTAGAGCCCGGACCAACAAAGCCTGTAACGCCTCGGGTGTTGCGTACTACGTACCATGTGTCATCGTTCATGACCATGTTGATCAGCACATAACCCGGAAACATTTTCTTGTCGGCTTTTTTCTCCACGCCATTCTTCAGTTCTACAACAGGAAGCATGGGCACGGATACCTCAAGGATCTGATCCTGAAGGTTTCTGTTTTCAATTGTCTTCTCAATGTCGACCTTGACTTTGTTTTCATAACCTGAGTAGGTATGGACTACATACCAATGTGCTTCTGACATACAATCACCCTCGCCTTTGAAATTAAAGAATAAAGCTTAAACCGAATTTCATAATCATATCCAGTACACCGATCAGAGCGCCGATGAAAACGGACATGGCTACAACTGCAACAGTCTGTTTTGCTACAGTTTCCTTATCAGCAAAGACGATCTTCTTGTACTCTGTCTTCAGGCCTTTGAAAAAGCTAGGCTTTTTCTCCTTCTTAGCCGTCTTCTGGTCAGTCTTGGCCGCTTTTTCCGTGGTTTCTACAGTATTCACTGTATTTTCTTCCATAACTTCACGTCCTTTACTGATCAGGATTACTTTGTTTCCTTGTGTAACGTATGTCTCTTGCAGAATCTGCAGTACTTCTTAGTCTCCATGCGGTCAGGATGAGTTTTCTTATCCTTAGTCATGTTGTAGTTACGCTGCTTGCATTCTGTACATGCCAGTGTGATTTTTGTGCGCACGACTTCCACCTCCATTAAATTATCGTAATTCAATTTGCTTCTCGGTCTTAATTTTAAGCATAAAAAAAAGACCTATCTTCCATTCGCCCGTATACTATAACATAAAAATATTCCTGACGTCAAGAGGTATAAAAGGTCTTTTCTATAGTTTTTAATGATTTTTATCATTTTATACAAGATTTTTGTCATCGATTGGAGCTGGTGGCGATCACAAGAAGAAAAACCTGCTCTGCTCCGGCTTTTTTCAAAGCCCTTGAGCAGGCTTCTGCAGTACTTCCAGTTGTGTAAATATCATCAATAAGGAGAACTTTTTTCATTCTGTACGGCAGTTTTCTGCAGCTAAATGCCTGTTCCAGATTTTTAAGGCGCAGGGCAGGTCCTAAATCTTTCTGGGGTACCGTCTTTTTTGACCGGATCAGCAAACTGGAATTCATTGGAATTTCCAGATAATGGGACAGACGTTTTCCAAATTCTTCTGCCTGATTAAAGCCTCTTTTTTTCATGCGGCTTTTGTGTACCGGCACCGGAATGATAAGATCCGGTGATAAGCGGGCGATCCTGGCAGCATACTTTCTATATGCAGCCTCTGCATAAAAATCCAGATATTCCCGATGGTTGTGATACTTGATCTTTGCCAGGGACGGTGCTGAAATTTCATTATAGTTAAGCAGCGCCATCCCATTGGAAAAAGATCTTGGATGAATTGCGCAGTCAGAACAGTATTCTGCGGTCTCGCTTATGATCTCCTTGCCACAGCATTTACACACCGGTCCACGGACCCAGGACAATTTTCTGATACACCCAGGGCAGATCAGATTTCCTTTTGGCATAATGATCTGACCGCAAACCGGGCACCTGCGCGGGAACAGCAGATCCAGGATCGTTTCTATTATATAGTTCATACGTTCTCCTTATAGACAGAGTTAGATTTATTAGAAATTTTAGAATATTATATTTTATTCGTAAACAGATGCCTGTCAGGCGTATATTTCTTCTATGCGGGTTTTCAGGCCGCAATAGCGTTTCTGCTCCATGGAGTTATCTGCCATAGTATAAAATGCATCCGGCCGGCCGACCAGGCAGACACAGGAGCGGGCTCTTGTCACCGCTGTATAGATCAGATTTCTGGTCATCAGCATACGTGGGCCGGAATACATAGGGATGATCACCGCCGGATATTCACTTCCCTGGGACTTGTGGATGGTAATGGCATAGGCAAGTTCCAGTTCTTCTAACTGTTTAAAACTGTATTCTACCATTTTCCCTTCATCAAATTCCACGGTAAGATTTTCCGCATATTCATTGATCTCCCGGATAATCCCCATATCACCATTAAATACACCGGCACCTTTATCTGTGGGAATGCCGTATTTGCTGCGAATCTCCCATTCCATCTGGTAATTATTTTTGATCTGCATCACTTTATCCCCGGTGCGGTAGATGATACCGCCGGACTCTTTCTCTTTTTTAGACGGATCCGGTGGGTTTAAGTAATTTTGCAGAATCTGGTTTAGACGTTCTACTCCCAGAGCACCTTTTCGCATAGGCGTCATTACCTGGATATCACCGGGTTGGGCGTGGACATAACCGGGAAGTTTCTGCTGGATCAGTGTAATGGCTGCGCTGATCACTGCATCAGGATTTTCCCTGCGGATAAAGAGAAAGTCTTTACTGCGCTTTGTCAGATCTACCCGTTCCCCTTCGTTGATCTTGTGGGCATTTACAATAATATCGCTTTGGGCCGCCTGACGGAAAATGTGAGTCAGTTTTACTACATTAAAACAGCCGGACTCGATAATGTCGCGAAGCACATTTCCAGGTCCTACACTTGGAAGCTGGTCCACATCGCCTACCAGTATCAGACGTGTTCCTACGTTTACTGCGCGTAACAGGGAATGCATCAGACTGATATCTACCATGGACATTTCATCGATGATAATAACATCGGCATCCAGCGGATTTTCTTCATTTCGGTCAAAATGCATGCCACCGGAACTGAAAGAGCCATTTTTACCGGAAGGGGCATTATTCCCAGACATAGAACCAGAGTCCGGGATACCGGATGGCACCAGTTCCAGCATGCGGTGAATGGTACGGGCCTCATAACCGGTAGTCTCAGTCATTCGCTTGGCTGCGCGGCCGGTTGGCGCTGCCAGTAGGATCTCCATTCCCTCATTTTCAAAATACTGGATAATAGCATTGATAGTGGTAGTCTTTCCTGTACCGGGACCGCCGGTGATCACTAAAAGTCCGCTGTTTACTGCCTCAAAAACTGCTTTTTCCTGCAATTCATCTAAATGGATTTCTTCTTTTTTCTGGACTTTCGCCAGATTGGCACGGATCTCTGTTTCCGGTATATCGCCACGGATGTTTAAGTCATGGAGCATACGGGCCGTGTTCAGTTCCAGATAATAGTAGTGGGAAGAATAGACCAGATATTCCGGCGGTTCGCTGCCTGGGACTGTTTTTACCACTACTTTGCGGTCGATTTGCATATCCATCAGATGCTTTTCCATAGCAGTCGGTTCTACTTTTAACAACTCTGCCGCCTGGGAAAATAATTCTTTCTGAGGAAGATAGGTATGGCCGTTGGCTGATGCCTGGAGAAGAATGTAAAGGAGACCTGCCCTGATACGGTAGTCGGAGTCTGTGAAGATGCCTACTTTTTCAGCGATCTCGTCTGCCATTTTAAATCCCACACCTGGAATATCATCTGCCAGCTTATAGGGATTTTCTTTGATGATACTGTACAGCTTCGGGCCATATTCCTGGTAGATCTTAGCCGCAAGGTTTAAAGTAATGCCATAGTTTTGCAGAAACATCATAGCTTCCCGCATGCCTTTTTTCTCTTCTACCTGTTCAGCAATGGCCATTGCCATTTTTTCACTGATACCTTTTACTTCGGAAAGGCGCTCCGGTTCTTCTTCCATGACCCGGAAAGTGTCGGCTTTGAAATGACGGACGATACGGGCTGCCAGTGCTGCGCCAATACCTTTGATGGCACCGGAACCTAAATAGCGCTCCATAGACTCTGCATCCTGGGGCGTTTTCATTTCGTAACTTTCGATCTGAAGCTGTTCTCCATATACCGGATGCTCGATCATGCGTCCAGATGCCTGGATCATGTCTCCTTCAGCAGCATAAGAAAGCGTACCTACCATGATAACTTCATCGCCATCGCTCTGGTCGGTAACTGACAGCACAGTATAGCCATTTTCCTCGTTTCTGAATTTTATTTTTTCAATAAATCCTGTTATGGTTGCCATTTTTCTTTCCTCTGTATCTGTGTATAAGAACAGTTGCTGCTTTTATATAGTCAAAAAGGCCGCCGCATTGCTGCGGCAGCCCGGCCAGTCAAAAAAATTAATAATCCTCTTTATCATTTCTTCCGCCGCCAATTCCCATGGATGCTTCCAGGGCGGAGGTCATACCGTGTGCGAATTCAATGAATTTACCGGTACCGATCGCTACGGCTGTCAGTGGATCTTCAGCGATCACAGTGGTAATACCTGTCTTTTCCTCGATCAGGGCATCCAGACCACTGAGAAGGGAGCCACCGCCGGTCATTACGATACCACGGTCAAAAATATCGGCTGCCAGTTCTGGTGGTGTTCTCTCCAGAACATTGTGTACAGCATCTACGATCTGGAGAGCCGGTTCTCTTAATGCTTCCAGAGTTTCATCAGAAGTAACTACAATAGTCTTTGGAAGACCGGTTACCAGGTTACGTCCTCTTACTTCCATAGTCTGTACTTCCGGTCTGCGGTATGCAGCACCGATATTGATCTTGATCTCCTCTGCAGTACGTTCACCGATGAGAAGATTGTGTTTCTTTCTCATATAACGGACTAAAGCTTCGTCGAAGTCATCACCTGCGATCTTGATGGAAGTGCTGACTACAGGTCCGCCTAAGGAGATAACTGCGATATCTGCAGTACCACCACCGATATCTACGATCATGTTTCCGCATGCTTTACCGATATCAATACCTGCGCCGATGGCTGCTGCTACTGGCTCTTCGATAATAGCAACTTCACGGGCACCAGCCTGGTAAGTTGCATCTTCTACTGCTTTCTTCTCTACTTCTGTAGCGCCACTTGGGATACATACACTGATACGTGGCTTACGCAGTGTTCTCTTGCCTACTGCCTTGTTGATAAAGTATTTCATCATTTTTTCGGTAATGGTATAGTCGGAGATAACGCCCTGACGAAGAGGACGGACTGCTACGATATTACCTGGAGTACGTCCGATCATCAGGCGTGCCTCTTCACCGATCGCCATGATCTTATTGGTATCACGGTCAATGGCAACTACGGACGGTTCTTTTAATACAACGCCTTTTCCCTTGATATACACAAGGATACTGGCAGTTCCTAAGTCAATTCCAATGTCATTGGACATCATTGAAAACATATAAATATTTCCTCCTAAAATGTGGGGTCACAAAAAGTTTCTTACAATAGTAGTTTCTTGTATAACTCAAAAAAAGGGCCTGCGCTTTAAGCATGACAAGTACGCCTCAGAGCAGACTGAAGTTTCTTCTATTATATACAATCTTGAAAAGTTTTCAAAGGTTTTTTTCACTTATTTATATTCTTTATTCTTTTTTTATATTATGTACATTTTTTGGACACATTTATTCCGTATTATAATATCGTTCACCGAGAGGTGGACAAGGCCTTTGTTTCAAGTGGTTACTTGAAATCACAAAGCTTTTTCATACTCATACCGGACGGAGGAATCCGTCCGGCCCCCCTAAATAATTTCATACCCCTCTAAAAATGCGATGACCCGTTCTGTGTAAGCAGAGCGGGGATTTTTTTATGTTTTTCTTAACATGATACCAGGGTCAAAAGGTCATAAATCCGATGCAAGCTTGCTTGCAGGAGGATTTTTGAACTTGGGACCCGCCAAAAACATGAGTAAGGAGCCATTTTTTGAAGAAAAATGAGCGGATTACGAATGTTTTTAGAATTGCGAGAGTGCAAAGCACGTAGCAATTCGGTATCAGAGGGGTCAAAATACCTTTTGACCCCAACATCTTAACATTAGCCGATCATACTGTACTACTGTTTTTCCAGTACTAACTATTGTTATTTCTTTTTTTAGTAATGTATAAACTGCTTGTCCTTTTGTGTAATCCTTCTCTCCTTTTTGGAAAAAGGACCTGCAGAAAAACTGTTTTATTGCTGTCTAAAAGATACTCTATTTTATCAAAGAAGAACATACGATCTTGTATTTCCGGAAAATAACGGCTCTTTTTGATATCTTCCATGCAAATCGTTTTTGAAAGTATTTGATAAAATATCTTCTCACGATTCCCTCTTGCCAGACGGAGATCTCGCAATTTATGTAGTCCAACTAAATGATGAAACTCTGTTGGATCAAAGCGGAGGGTTAATTCTGTTAATCGATTTTTACGTCCTAAAACAATATGGTACTGAACATCCAATAACTGTTCAAAAGCTTCCGCACATTCTAATAAATGATCCATTTTTCATCCCCCTCCTTATGTATAAAAGAAAACCGCCCTGTATAAACAAGACGGTTTTGAGCATTTTCATTCGGTTCATTGACCTACTCCGGTTTGAGGTTTCACTGCACAACCCCTTTTAAAGACTCCGTATAGCAAGGCTTTCCGGTACGCTGCTATCCTTCAACGTCTGGACAAACACACACTGTTGTCTGTCTGATATTATCATTATATAGTGAGGGGAGAATTATGTCAAGAAAATCCTCAATTTTCCCAACTGTCTACTAATCTAATTAGACATGAAAGCATTGAAACCTCGCGGATCCACCTGACAAAATCTACTGAAGAACAGCGAGATACACTGAGGCTTTTAGACCTGTGTGAGCAGATCCGCAGACAAGTGAGTGGTATAGTTATTTTGAAAACGATGTACTAAGATTGTAATGTAGGTTTTCTGCATGAATATATTTATGTTCTCCCGGAATCTTTCTGTGCCTGGTTTTGTGAGAAGATTTTTTGTCAGTTATGCCCACATTTCTGAGGCGTACGCGGTGCGTACGGTGATGAAATCCGGGTGCGACTGGCGGAAAACCGGCCACAAAGGCAGGTGCAGGAAAGACTCCGAGAGGACATTATTTCACTTAAGGAGGATATTTTAATGAAAGAACAGATGACAACTACAGGTAATAGTGCGGGAATTTCAGGGAAACGGGCACAAACACAATTTCGTAAATATTTATTGGAACGAAATATGTCGGAACGGACGATCACCGCTTATTGTTATGCTTTGAAGCAGTTTTACGGGCTGTATTCCCAGCTGACGGATAAAAATCTGCAGCTTTATAAAGTATTTCTCATTGAACGTTATAAACCACAGACCGTCAATCTGCGGCTTCGTGCCATGAACTGTTTTGTACGTTACAGGGAAAGCTCCCTGTGTCCGGTCTCTATGGTACATGTGCAGCAGAAAGGATTTTTGGAACAGATCATCAGTCAGGCAGATTATGAGTTTTTAAAGCAGCGCTTATGGGAAGATGGGGAATATAATTATTATTTTCTTATACGGCTTATGGCTGCTACCGGGGTGCGTATCAGCGAATTGGTATTGTTTGATGTTGAAGATGTAAAAAAGGGATACCGGGATATTTATTCTAAAGGGAATAAGCTGCGCAGGGTTTACATTCCGGCTGTTTTGCGAAAGGCATTTGAGGAATGGCCCGGGTTTTCCCAGCGTCCGGATGGGATCTTATTTTTAAACCGGTTTGGAGCTCCCTTATCTGCTTCCGGGATCCGTTTCCAGTTAAAGGTTTTTGCAGCAAGGTACGACATTGACCCGGATGTTATGTATCCTCATTCTTTCAGGCACCGGTTTGCAAAGAATTTTATTGAAGTGTGTCCGGATATTGCCCTGTTATCGGATCTTTTAGGACATGACAGCATTGAAACCACCCGGATCTACCTGCGGCGCAGCAGCCGGGAACAGTACCGTATTGTTAATCAGGTTGTAAACTGGTAGCTGCAGGGGGTGTATTGTATGGAAACTACATTTATTTTTCCCTCAGATAATACCAGGTTTAAAGAAAACGGATCTGAAAATACACTATCCAACGACCTGGAACTGACCCCTTTTAAGGATTTCCTGCTCCGCAAAGGAGCTTCTGATAATACGATCCGTATTTATCTTCTGGCTGTCCGCCACTTTTTCTCCCATTCTGATACCATTGACCCTGAAAACCTTCAGGCTCATAAAGCATGGCTTTTAGAACATTACCGTCCTGCTACTGTAAATGTACATATCCATGGCATGAACCAATATTTACAATATATGGAAATTTCATCCTTTAAACTTCCTGCCGTAAAATACCAGCAGAAGACTTTTATTGACAATGTAATATCTAAAAGAAACTATGAGATACTAAAAAAGAAGCTGAAGAAGGATGAAAACTGGTTCTGGTATTTTGTAGTACGTTTTTTAGGAGCAACGGGAATGCGGGTCAGCGAACTTTTGAAAATAAAGGCGGAGCATGTAAAACTGGGGATGATGGATCTGTACTCAAAAGGCGGTAAAATGAGGCGTATTTATTTTCCTGCTGCTCTTTGTGAGGAAGCGGAAATATGGCTGAAAAGGCGTGACATCGTTTCCGGTTATATTTTTACAGGGAGAAATGGACAGGTGATCACTGCCAGAGGTATCCGTTCCCAGTTAAAGGTACTGGCAAAACGGTATAAGATCCCTTCTAAACAGGTTTATCCTCACTCTTTCAGGCACCGGTTTGCAAAGAATTTTCTGGAGAAGTTTAATGATATTTCCCTGCTGGCAGATCTGATGGGACATGAAAGTATTGAGACTACGCGGATCTATCTGACCCGGTCTTCAGAAGAGCAGCAAAAATTGATCGACCGGGTAGTGAAGTGGTAGTACAGGTAAAAGAAATATGGTATACTCATATCATGATGTTGATTCGTAATCCGCTCATTTTTCTTCAAAAAATGGCTCCTTACTCATGTTTTTGGCGGGTCCCAAGTTCAAAAATCCTCCTGCAAGCAAGCTTGCGTCGGATTTCCGGCCTTTTGACCCTGGTATCATATCATTAAAACAAAGGATGGACAACCTATGTACGAATACACCTGGTATCAATGGCTGAGTTTCTTCTATATATATTGCTTTTTCGGATGGATCTTTGAGTCTACCTATGTATCTTTGAAACAGCACCGTTTTGTAAACCGCGGCTTTCTGCGACTTCCCATGCTGCCTCTTTATGGTACGGGAGCTGTGATGATGTTATGGGTATCTCTTCCATTTAAGAGCAGTCTGGTCATGGTTTACATCTCCGGTGTAATCGGTGCTACGATCCTGGAATATGTGACGGGTTGGGGAATGGAGCGGCTGTTTAAAATGAAATACTGGGATTACAGCAACCAGCGTTTTAATTTAAACGGATATATCTGTCTGTCCTCTTCTGTTGCATGGGGATTTTTGACGATTTTTCTTACTGAGGTGATCCACAAGCCCATTGAACGATGGGTGCTTCATGTTCCAACTATGATCGGCATCCCATGTTTGTCTGTGATCACAGTGGTTTTCATTATTGATACTGCAGAATCTGTACGTACTGCCCTGGATCTTGCCAGGGTGCTTGATGCCATGACAAAGATGAAGGCAGAACTGGACGATGTTCAGGTTCAGCTGGCATTATTGAAGGCAGAAACAGAACAGAAACTGGAAGAAGCAAAGGAAGATACGGCTGTGAAGCTGGAAACTTTGCGTGTGGAAGCAGCCGGTAAAGCTGCGCAGCTGCGAAATGAAACTGCAGAACGTGCAGCCCAGTTAAAATATGAGACAACGGAGCGGGCGGCAAAACTGCGGCTTGAGACTGCATTAAAAGCGGCTCAGTTAAAGGAACATGCAGATGAGAAAGCAGCTCAGTACCGTGAAGAGGCGGCTGCAAAGATCGAAGCTGCCAAGAATGTAAAAGCTGCTATGACTGCCAGCCGTAATGAACGTATCGCAGCAATGAGCAGCCGTATGACGGAATTAACAAAGAAACGTCAGGATATGATGAAACATATGAATTTCTACCGCAGAAGTATTTTACGTGGAAATCCATCTGCATCTTCTATGAAGTTTGCAGCGGCTTTGAAGGAATTGAGGGAAGCGGCTGAGAAGAGAAATAAATAGTAAGCGTTTATGTCCCCGCTGATGCGGGGATATATGCTGGGTATTATCTTCCCGCCGATGGCGGGGAGATGTCTTGGCAGAGCAAACATAAAAACACCCCTGGGATTGAAATTTTCTTTCCCAGGGGTGTTTACGTTTGCCAGGTATCCACTCATGAACCCCGCGCTGACGCGCTCTACTGTCTGCTTACGCAGACGGTTCATTCGTTAATGGTCCAAGAAAAACAAATGTCTGCTTCGCAGCCGCTTGTTTTGCCATGCATATCGAGAATGCGCCTGTGACGCATTCGAAGATTTCTTTTGGACTCATTACATCATCTTATCAACCATAGCCATTACAGCTGCGCCAAGTGCATTCTCTTTCTCTTCTGCGTCTTTCAGGGAAGTTCCCTTTACGCCGAAGTAGAATTTGATCTTTGGTTCGGTGCCGGATGGTCTTACGCAGATCCATGCGCCGTCTTCCAGGTCATAGTAGAGAACGTTGGAAGAAGGAAGTCCGGTAGGCTTTACTTCGCCGGTTGCCATATTTTTGATGGTGTCTAACTTGTAGTCTCTTGCGGAGGTTACTTTGTAGCCGCCAACTTCGGTTGGAGTATTATTTCTCAGTGTCTCCATAATGGACTGGATCTTTGCAAGTCCTTCAATACCGGATAAACCGATTGCCTTTACAGCATCTTTATAGTAGCCGTATTTCTCATACATAGCGATCATTGCATCCCATAAGGTCATGCCTTTCTGCTTGTAGTATGCAGCTGCCTCGCAGAGAGCGGCTGTTGCGGAAATAGCGTCCTTATCACGGGCATAGGTTCCGATCAGGCATCCATAGCTCTCTTCCATTCCGAAAAGGTATGTACCATGTCCGGTAGTCTCATTCTTTAAGATCTGCTTTCCGATCCACTTAAATCCGGTCAGAACCTCGATCAGTTCTGCGCCGTATGATTTTGCTACTGCATCGATCAGGTTGGTGGAAACGATGGATTTAACAACCTGTCCGTCTGCCGGGATCTTTCCAGCTGCCTGCTTCTGGCTGAGTACGTACTCACACAGAAGGGATCCGGACATATTTCCAGTCAGTGGAATATATTCGCCGGACTTGGTATCTTTTACATATACACCAAGACGGTCTGCATCCGGGTCAGTTGCCAGTACCAGGTCTGCATCTTTCTCTTTTGCCAGCTTTAAGCCCAGTTCAAATGCTTCTTTTGCTTCCGGGTTTGGATAGCTTACAGTTGGGAAATCGCCATTTGGCAGTTCCTGCTCCGGAACTACGTATACATGGGTAAATCCGATCTCTTTCATAACTCTTCTTGCAGGGATATTTCCTGTTCCGTGAAGAGGTGTGTATACGATAGTGATCTGATCCTGCATCTCATCAATGGCCTTCTGGTTTACTACCTGAGCCTTTACCTGAGCGATGTATTTATCATCAATCTCCTGTCCAATTACCTGATACAGACCTGCTGCTGTTGCAGAAGCCTCATCTGTAGTCTTTACTGTAGACAGATCTTCGATTGCCAGAACTTCTTCTGTAACACCTTTATCATGAGGAGGTGTAAACTGTGCGCCATCTTCCCAGTATACCTTGTAACCATTGTATTCCGGCGGGTTGTGGCTTGCAGTGATATTGATACCTGCTACGCAGCCCAACTCACGTACTGCAAAGGACAATTCCGGTGTTGGACGAAGGGATTCAAACTTATATGCCTTGATACCGTTTGCTGCTAAAGTCATAGCTGCTTCCATAGCAAATTCCGGGGACATATGACGGGAGTCGTATGCAATTGCTACGCCCTTGTTAGCTGCTCCCTGCTTGATAATATAATTTGCAAGTCCCTGGGTAGCACGTCTTACAACGTAAATATTCATACGGTTGATACCTGCGCCGATGATACCTCTTAAACCAGCGGTTCCGAACTCAAGGTCCATATAGAAACGCTCTTTGATCTCGTTTTCATTGCCCTCAATGGCGCGCAGTTCTTCCTTTGTAGCCTCATCAAAGTAAGGATTTGATAACCATTCCTGGTATATCTTCATGTAATCTTTCATTATAACATACTCCCTCCTAAATTAAATTTTGGAGTCAAAAGGTCTTTTGACAGCCCCCTGATTCATGCTTTTAATTATACTATATCATGTCAGAAAAAGGAAGTCTTAGAAGAAGCGAATCTTCTTTACCATCTCTACAAATTCACGGTTATTTCTGGTCTTTGAAAAGAGATCTAAGATCTTCTCTACTGCCTCATCCGGCTTTAAGGAATTGGTGGCTTTGCGGATAATATCTACTGCCTCTGCCTCTTCTTTTGTAAGGAGCAGATCATCTCTTCTGGTACCGGATTTTAAAATGTCAATAGCCGGGAAGATACGTTTTTCAGACAGTTTACGGTCCAGCACCAGTTCCATGTTGCCGGTACCCTTAAATTCCTCGTAAACCACATCATCCATACGGCTTCCTGTATCTACCAATGCTGTTGCAAGAATGGTCAGACTGCCCTTTTCACGCATATTTCTTGCAGCACCGAAGAAACGCTTTGGCATATGCAGTGCTGCCGGATCAAGACCACCGGAAAGGGTACGGCCGCTTGGGGCAACGGTCAGATTGTAAGCTCTTGCCAGACGGGTGATACTGTCTAAAAGGATGATAACATCTCTTCCATGTTCTACCAGACGTTTTGCACGTTCAATAACCATTTCAGATACACGTTTGTGGCGCTCCGGAAGCTCATCAAAGGTGGAATAGATAACTTCTACATTTGGCCCTACAATGGCTTCTTTGATGTCAGTTACTTCCTCAGGACGCTCATCGATCAAAAGGATCATCAGATGCATGTCCGGATGATTGGTGGTAATAGCTTTTGCCACCTGTTTTAAGAGAGTGGTCTTACCAGCTTTTGGCGGGGAAACGATCATACCACGCTGTCCTTTACCGATGGGTGCCAGCAGGTCTAATACTCGCATGGCAACAGAAGTTTTCTCTCTTGGATTTTCCATGTGGAGACGCTGATTTGGGAAGATCGGGGTCAGATCCTCAAAGTTTGGTCTTGTCTCAGTAGCACTTAATGGATAGCCGTTCACTGTTTTAATATAGAGAAGTGCAGCGAATTTTTCTGTAGCTGCTTTTACTCTTCTGTTTCCCACAATGATATCACCGGTCTTTAAGTTGAAACGGCGGATCTGGGATGGTGCAACATAGACATCATTTTCACCTGGAAGGAAGTTTTCACAGCGGATAAAGCCGAAACCGTCCGGCATAACCTCTAAGATACCGTTTGCCTCAATGCCGCTGTCTAATTCTGCCATATCCTGTGTGGAAAGTCCCATGGCGTCATTTCTGTATTCCGGTCTTGCCACACGCTCCTGGTTGTCCACATTCTGGACATAAGTCTGGTTCTGGGTAGAATAAGTCTGGCTGACGGGAACCGCCTGCTGAACAGGGGCAGCTGCCGGAGTGCTGTAACTATTGTTGTTATTGTTATAATTGTTGTTCCCATATGTACGGATCTGCGGACGGGTCTGGTTAAATCTTTCGTATGTACGGTTATTTCTCTGATTATTCCGGTTGTCCTGGGAACGCTTTTCCTGATATCTGTTTTCCTGTGGGCGGGTCTCCTGCACACGGTTTTCCTGGCTGCGATTTTCCTGCACACGACTTTCCTGCACCCGGTTCTCCTGTGGGCGGGTCTCCTGACTGCGGGTTTCCTGGACTGGTTTCTCCCGCACTGTTTTCTCAGCATTTACACGGCTGCTGTGAGGTTTCACTGTTACTGTTTCTGCTGTGTTTTTCTGACTTTTCTCTTCCTGGGCACATAAAAGGTCAATAAGCTCTGCCTTACGAAGGCCGCTGATCCCTTTCAGTCCCACATTTTTTGCCATCTCTTTCAGTTCGGCAAGGGACCTTGTCTCTAATTTTTCGCGCATACTACTCTCCTATCTATTATGCATCTGTTATCTGAATTATTCAGTTTGCCTGTCTTTGTAAAATACGGGATTTTTCCAGATTTTGGGAAGTTCCTTTTATAGACAGATCCGACAGGCAGAGTGAGAATTTCTGCCTTGGGATCCACGTAAAATTATTTTTATCATTTTTTATTATACATTGCCATTGTTAATCTTTCAACCATTTCATATGGGCTTTTATCTGCTTTTCATAGCCATTATCTGATGGTTCATAGAATACTGTACCCTCCATTCCATCTGGAAGATACTGCTGCTTAACATAATGTTTCGGGTAATCATGGGCATATTTATAGCCTTCACCATGTCCTAATTTCGCTGCACCTTTGTAATGACGGTCCTGAAGATGTACCGGCACCGGCATGGTACGGGTGGTCTTTACATTTTCCATGGCATTCTGTATGGCAACATAGGCTGCATTGCTTTTAGGGGCACATGCCACATAGGAAGCTGCCTGGGAAAGGATGATCTGAGCTTCCGGAAGTCCAATTCGCTCTGCTGCAAGAGCTGCGCTTACTGCTACATTTAACGCCTGTGGGTCTGCATTTCCAACGTCTTCAGAAGCACAGATCATAATACGGCGGGCAATAAATTTAATATCTTCTCCTGCATACAGCATACGTGCCAGATAATACACGGCCGCATCCGGGTCAGATCCCCGCATACTTTTAATAAAAGCAGAGATGGTATCGTAATGGTTGTCCCCATCTTTGTCATAACGCACGGCCCGTTTCTGGATACATTCCTGGGCAGCAGCAAGGTCAATATGTATCAATCCGTCTTCGCTGCGTTCTGTAGTGAGAACTCCCAGTTCTACTGCATTTAAGGCTGCTCTGGCGTCCCCATTGGCTGTATCTGCCAGAAAATCTGCGGCATCTTCCTCGATCTTTACCCGGTAAGTTCCCATTCCACGTTCTGAGTCGGTTACCGCCCGGTAGATCAGCTGTTTAATGTCATCTTTCTCCAGTGGCTTTAACTCAAAAATACGGGATCTGGAAAGAAGCGCCCCGTTTACCTCAAAATAAGGATTTTCCGTAGTAGCACCGATCAGTGTCAGTGTACCGTCTTCTACAAAAGGAAGAAGATAATCCTGCTGGCCCTTATTAAAACGGTGGATCTCATCTACAAAAAGAATGGTCCGCCGTCCATACATTCCCATATTGTTTTTTGCCTCTGTGACCACTTCTTCCATGTCTTTTTTACCCGCCACAGTGGCATTGATCTGCTTAAAATCTGCCTGAGTGGTGTTTGCGATCACCTTGGCAAGGGTGGTCTTTCCTGTTCCCGGAGGTCCATAGAAGATCACAGATCCCAGTTTATCCGCCTTGATCGCCCGGTAGAGCAGCTTATCTTTTCCAATGATATGCTGCTGCCCCACTACCTCATCCAGTGTGCGCGGACGAAGTCTGGAAGCCAGAGGAGACTCCTTCTCCATCGTATTTTCTCTCATATAATCAAATAGATCCATTTAATTTCTCCATTTTTCTTTTGATCTCATTCGATCAACAATTCATCAGCCGTTACAAAAACATAACCTTCCTTCTGCAGTATATCGATCAGCTCCAGGGCTGCCTCTACAGAGGAAGGAAATATATCATGCATTAATATAATATCCCCATCTTTTACATCTTTCAAGACCCGCCGGACGATCTTTCCTTTATCTTTTAGTTTCCAGTCTAAAGAGTCTACAGACCAGAGGACCGGGCTCATTCCAATCTCTTCTTCCAGTTCTTCGTTCCAGTCACCATAGGGCGGACGTATATATTCCGGGCGCTTTCCGGTAATGGCTTCGATCTGTTCCTGGGTATGTTCTACTGCTTCACAGACTGCCTCCGCTCCCGCTTTTGTCAGCTGGATATGTTCATAACTGTGATTGCCAATAAGATGTCCTTCTTCGCTCATACGCTTTACAATATCTTCTTTTCCTTCTATATTGCTTCCCATAAGAAAAAAGGTAGCATGGACTCCCCGTTCTTTCAGTCCGTCTAAAAGAAGCGGGGTACATTTCCGGTCCGGACCATCATCAAAAGTGAGGGCTATATACCCGGGCTGGCCGGCAACTTTTGAAAGTGCAGGAAGTGAAAATATTTTTTCTATATCCCTGTGATCATTTTTCAGGAAAATAGCGGATAAGACCAGATCTGCTGTAAACAGAAGAAAGACGAAATATTTTATATACCTGTTATGCACGGTTCACCTGATGAATGGTATCTGTTTATTTTATGCGGGAATACGCAAAAAAATCCGCCTTTGAAGCAGATTTCCCATTCTGCCAAAAGCGGATTTAAATAGTTATTTCATCAGCCTGGTGCCTGACCTGTTACTACCTTATCATTGTTTCCATTATTTGCAGAGTCCTTCTTTACTCCCGGGCCTCCATTTACGCCTGTTACTTTCTGATCATCAGAAGAGGAGTTGGAAGTACTGTTGTCAGAGGAACCTGTGGTAGAGTTTGCAGGAGTGATCTGAACGTTGTTTCCTGTGTTATTATTTCCTGTATTGCTGCCTGAAGCATTATTTCCGGAATTCTGGCTGCTCTGGTCCCCTGTTGTTTCCTGACCCTGCTGGCTTAAATGTCCATCTGCGGCTGCCTGATAGGTGACGCCATTTATTTCTACTGCTCTGCCAGATACCATACGACCGTCGGAAGGATCCATATAATAACGAAGCCCGCCTACCTCGATCATTCCTGTTGCCATCCTGCCATCACTGTTAAAGTAATACCATGCACCATCTAACTGTCTCCAGCCAATTGCCATGGCACCGGAGCCTCTCAGATAATATTTTCCACCTGCATCTGTCAGCCATCCAGTCTGCATCACACCTTCGTTGTTGGAATAATACCAGGTGCCACCATCATTGATCCAGCCTTTTAACAGATCTCCGGAACTGCCAAGGTAATACCATTTGCCGTTCTGGTTCGTCCAGCCAGTAACCATTTTCCCAGAATTTTCCAGATAGTAGCGTTTGCCGCTAACTTCGATCCAGCCTGTCTGCATAGCACCGTCATTGCCAGTATAGTACCAGGTACCATTATCACTGATCCAGCCTTTCTTTACAGCACCGCTGCTTCCAAGGTAGTACCATTTTCCGTTTTCTGACTGCCAGCCAGTCTGCATTTTTCCGGTAGTAGTATCCAGATAATAACGGGCATCTGCTACTGTGATCCAGCCGGTAGATGCAAGTCCGTCTTTATCCATGTAGTACCAGTCATTTACATCCTGTGCCCATGCATTTTTCTGTTTTTCGTAATTTGCGTAATAATAACGCTTTCCGTTAATGGTGCGCCAGGTGTTTGCCGGGATCACAGAGGTAAAGTCCTTAAACTGGAAGTCAATATCCACGTTGCCATTGATACCTTTTACAGAACCGCTGCTTGTAGCCTGCCACATCACCGGATTTTGCCAGGTATATCGGGCAGAATATCTTGCCACCCATACTGGATAATTCATCTGGCTCATATCCAGTTTATTGTTCAGCCAGTTCTCATTTGCATAGATGATCGGGTAATAACCGGCTGCAGAAATCCGCTTGCAGAAAGCGTTTGCAATAGCCGCCAGCTCTGATTTTGACAGATTTCCCTGAGTAGAGTCTTCCATATCAAATGCTACCGGATAGGAGATCGGATAGTCGGTGATCAGGTTTAATACAAAATCTGCCTCCTGGACTGCCATGTCTGTGGTAGTTGCCAGAGAATAAATATAAACGCCTACTTTAACACCATTGGCAGTTGCGTTCTGGATATTCTTGTGGAAATAGGGATCTACTGCTCCCTTGGAACGGGTTCCCAGCATAACAAATGAAATATCATCCTTTGCCACCTGGCTCCAGTTGATCTCTCCCTGCCATCTGGAAACATCAATACCACGATGGAGCACATTCTGGATCGCGCTTCCATCTGACATCTGGTACGTACCGTTTACCTTTTTCCAGGCATTGGTATTTGTGGTAGTATTGTTGGATGATGTATTGGAATTGTTTGTATTGTTTGTATTATTGCTGTTATTAGTATTATTGTTACTATTTGAATTATTTGAATTTCCTGTGTTTGTTGTAGAATTGGAAGAATTAGTATTTCCCGGATCTCCAGGACCTCCTGTGGAAATCTCTGATACCCGGGATGAGTCATCCCCCGGACCTGCAGCAAAGGCTGGAAGAGAACTTCCAAGACTGGTGATCCCAATCATACCTGCCAGTGCCAGCGCCCGGCATCGTTTTATGATCTTATCTGCGTTATTCATGCCTGTTCTCCTGAAAAAGGGGATGTCTTTTTCCTGACATCCCCATTATGTAGTCTGCAATTTAAAAGTTTTCTATCAGCCTGGTCCGTCTGTGCGTCCTGCCGTTAAGGTGTCAGAACTGGATGTGGTATTGGAAGGACTGTTTGATGTATTATTTGAAGTGTTACCACCGGAAGGACCATTGTTGGAGCTGGAATTTCTTGATACACCAGGTCCGCCATTTTCACCGGTTACACCACCGGAAGCAGAAGTACTGCTGCTAGATGGTGTCTGAGCAGATACGCCGCTTGCATTCTGGCATACACCACTTCCATCAAAGTTGTAGGTAGTTCCGTTGATATCCAGGGAGGTTCCTGTTGTCATCTTTCCGCCGTTTGTCGGATTCATGTAGTAGATCTTATTATCTACCTGGATCCAGCCTGTCATCATGTGACCATTGGTATTGAAATAATACCAGGCATTATCGATCTGCTTCCAGCCTACACTCATCTTGCCATTGCTCTGATTCATATAATACTTATTGCCTTCGCTGTCAGTGAGCCAGCCTGTAAGCATACGCCCATCTGTATTCAGATAATAGTAGTCGGTGTCAACTTTTGCCCAGCCGGTCATCATCTTTCCGTCTGTTCCAAACAGATACCAGTTGTCCTTGATCTGTGCCCAGGAATTAACTACACATTTGCCGCTGCTCTGGAAGTAGTACCAGGCACCGTCCATCTGACGCCAGCCGGTTCCCATAGATCCGTCACCACGCATAAAGTAATAATCGTTTCCGATCTTTAACCAGCCGGTAACCATGGTACCGTCACCTAAGAAGTAGTACCATTTGCCATATTCCGGATTGATCCAGCGGCTTTGAGCCATCAGACCGTTTGGACGGAAGAAGTACCATTTTCCATCGATCTGTTTAAATCCGGTAGTCATATGTCCATCGGAAAGGTCCATATAATATTTGCCATCACTGGTTTCCAGCCAACCTGTATAGGTCTTGCCCTGGTAGATGTAGGTCCAATGGTCATTTGACTTGGTCCATCCATCTGCGGCGTATGAATTAAACGCAGATCCCAACGCCATAGCGCCGATCATACCAGCTGCTGCAAGGGCTGCGAAATATTTTTTACGTCCCATTTTCTCCTCCTGTTCTGTTGTATCGTCTCTTTTTCATTGATCGCACAATTATTTTTCACTTTTAATTAAGTATAGCACAAATGAACTTTCCATGATTAACATTTTTATTACAATTTTCTGAAACCTGTTTTGAAATGCATTTGTGTATGTTCCCATATCATGGGGCGTTTCTAAAAGAACTGTGGTAACTCCTTCATCAGCTTCTTATAGTACCGCTTCGCATACCGGTACATAATAATGGTGTACTCTCCAAACTCATCTCCCAGACTTGCCTTGTATACAGCCCACAGGCACCAGAGGAAGCCCCCTAAGGCTGCGTCTGCATAGGTGATGAACCGCTCTTTGTCATCTGGTCTGCGCTGTAAATACAGTTCCAGTAATTTTTCGGTCTGCTCTTCCTCATAATAGGAATAAATCGCACACATGGATACGTCCATTAACGGGTCGCACATGCCTGCGTACTCCCAGTCAAGAAGTTTTGCACTGTGATCCGGGAAAATTAAAAAGTTATCCACATTTGCGTCAATATGGCATAAACATTGTGGAAGATCCATTTTATCTAAGGCATCTAACAACTGATTTACCCATTCACGAACCTGACTGTAGTCTTCAAAAGGAATGCCGCCATGTTCCAGGCAAAGTTTCTCGTAAAAGCTGATCCGCTCCCTGATATTAAAGCTGTGGCCTACTTTTAAACCTGCTTCATGAAGCTTTCGCACCATATCCATACAGGTCTTCATATCGTCCCAGTTGTCTGCGCTGGCATTGTGGGTATTTTCATAGTATTCAGAGATCTTATAACCGGTCTTCGGGTTCAGATACAACACATGTTCTGTAATGCCCAGAGGACGGACGGCATCATAAACTTCTTTTTCCTGCTCTCTGTTAATAAGAAGCTCTGTGCCAGGTCCGGGGATACGGCAGATACAGTGATGATCTCCGGTGCGGAACAGGAAGGATTTATTGGTCATGCCGGATTTTAAGCATTTGATGTCTGTGATCTGAAACTCCGGCACATGGAATACCTCTGCTACCAGCTCCATGGCCGCATTATCGGAGTGGTTCTGATAATGGGTATCAAAGAGGCGCAGCTCTTCCAGATTTTCAAATTCGTATACCTGGTTATCCGGCTGGCGGTTGATATTCATCTCGATCTCGTTCCATTTGGACGCAGGTATGCCGCAGGCTTCTTCTGTCTGTTTCAACAGCTCCTTGTCCTCTTTTTCCAGACGGCGTTTTGCCTCTCCCTTTAACATGTCCACATAAGGCTGCTCCCAGTAAAACTGCTCTGTTCCGGGGATCTGATAATAAGCCTCTAATACAGGAAGGAATTTAGCGGAAAACTCCCTGGAAAGATATACGGGACCGTACATAAACCACGCATCTTTTCCGCCTACATTTACATCGCTGATACGGCCCTTTTTATTAAAGGTAAGGCACCATTCCTTGGTCTCTCCTTCTTCGTGGGCTGCGCTGTACCAGGCACCGCACTCATAGGAATGGTACATATTTTCCCGCATCCAGTTATCTGATGAAAGAATGTATACGTTCCGGCCTTTTAAGAACTTTCTGGCTCTGTATACAGTAGCCAGCGTGTTTTTGCAGGAGTATTCCGGATTGTATAATAATTTCACATCGTATTTATCGATCAGGTATTCAAATTTTTCTTTTAAATAGCCTACTGCAATGGTAATGTCGTGGATCCCCACTTCATGGAGCTGTTTGATCTGACGCTCGATCATGCGCTCTCCAAAGACCTCTAAAAGACCCTTTGGAGTCTCGAAGGTAAGAGGCACAAAACGGGAACCGAAACCGGCTGCAATGATCAGCGCCCCATCTACTTTATAAGGCTTTAACAGTTCTTTTCCCTTTTCCAGAAGGATGAGATATTTTTCTTTCCCATTTTCTTCCTCTGCAATATATCCCTCTGCCAGACATTCCTTCACCAGCCCATTGACTGTACCCAGGGATATGTCCATGTTTTTCGCCATTTCCCGCTGTGTAATATCCGGTTTTTCCAGTATATTTCTGCATACCAGCGCCTGTCGGTTCATATGATCTTTAACTCCTTTTCCTGCTTATGCTTATGTTTATATTTATGTTCATTTTTATTATTTTTCAAAAATATATGAACATTATAGCACACTGGGTTTAAAATGCAAGTTAAACAATGCCACTCATACCGCGAAAAAAACACCCTTCCGGGATACGTTATATATCACCAGAAGGGCATTTTATTTATGTAATTGCGTCCAATACTCAGGTTCACCGCACTCTCGCGCTTATCTGCCTGCTGACGCAGGCGGAACCTTCTATTTTATAAGATTTATTAAACCTCAAAGATCAGATCGCCGTAGCTCGGCATTGGCCATAAGTCTTTGTCTACCAGCATTTCCAGTTTGTCTACCGGGGTTCTTAATGCTGCCATTGCAGGAACGACTTCCTCATGGTAAGCAACTGCCTGGTCCTTGCCGCCATCCATTGCTGCGCTCTTTTCAGTAATTTCGGTCAGTTTTGCAAGAGCCAGTTTGGTTTCTGCCAGAAGATCAGAGGTTTCTAACAGAAGCTCTGTCTGGGTGCTTACATCTGCTTCAGGGCAAGCACTCTTTACTGCGGAGATGGAAGCTGCAAGAGCAGTTGTGTATTTGATAACAGCCGGTATGATCTGCTTTCCAGCCATATCGATCATGGTCTTTGCTTCAATGTTGATAGCCTTTGCATAGCCTTCATACTCAACTTCTACTCTGGACTCCAGCTCGGTCTTTGTAAATACGCCGAATTCTTCAAACAGTTTTACAGCCTTGTCTGTGATCAGTGCCGGAATAGCATCTACCATAGACTTGATGTTTGGAAGTCCTCTTCTCTCAGCTTCTGCTACCCACTCATCGGAATAACCATTTCCATTGAATACAACTCTCTTGTGAGCTGCCAGGGTTTCTTTGATCATGTCATGTACAGCCATATCAAAGTTATCTGCCTTCTCCAGCTTGTCAGCTGCTTCCTTGAAGGCTTCAGCGATAATGGTATTTAATACTGTATTTGCAGATGCAATAGAGTCGGAAGAACCTACCATACGGAACTCGAACTTGTTTCCTGTAAATGCAAATGGAGAGGTTCTGTTTCTGTCGGTTGCGTCTTTATCAAAGTCAGGAAGGATATCAACACCTGTTTTTAAGGTTCCGCCCTGCTTGGAGTGAGTTGCCTCACCGGTATCACAAAGCTGATCGATAACATCTTCCAGCTGCTCGCCTAAGAAGATAGAAATGATTGCTGGCGGTGCCTCGTTTGCTCCCAGTCTGTGATCATTTCCTACGTTGGAAGCAGATTCTCTTAACAGGTCTGCGTGGATATCTACTGCCTTGATGATGCATGCCAGAACTAACAGGAACTGGATGTTCTCATGAGGTGTATCACCCGGGTTCATCAGGTTGGTGCCGTCATCTGCTGTCAGGGACCAGTTGTTATGCTTACCGGAACCATTGACACCTGCAAATGGCTTCTCGTGAAGAAGGCATGCCAGCCCGTGGCGCTCTGCCACTTTCTTCATAGTCTCCATAACGATCTGGTTGTGGTCTACGGACTGGTTTACACCTTCATAGATCGGTGCCAGCTCATGCTGTGCAGGAGCCACTTCATTATGCTGTGTTTTTGCAGGAACACCTAATTTCCAAAGTTCCTTATTTAAGTCGTTCATGTAGGAACCGATACGCTCACGGATAACACCAAAGTAGTGGTCATCCATTTCCTGTCCCTTTGGAGGCATTGCCCCGAAAAGAGTACGGCCGGTGTAGATCAGGTCTTTACGCTGTAAATATTTTGCACGGTCTACAATGAAATACTCCTGCTCAGGTCCTACAGAAGGAACTACGCGCTTTGCAGTGGTATTTCCGAAGAGACGGAGGATACGCAGTGCCTGCTCGTTTACTGCCTGCATAGAACGAAGAAGTGGTGTCTTCTTATCCAGTGCCTCGCCCTTATAGGAACAGAAAGAAGTAGGAATGCAAAGGGTAACACCGATCGCGTCTTCTTTTAAGAAGGCCGGGGAAGTACAATCCCATACTGTATAACCTCTTGCCTCGAAAGTTGCTCTTAAACCGCCGGATGGGAAGGAAGATGCATCAGGCTCGCCCTTGATCAGTTCCTTTCCGGAGAATTCCATGATCACTTTTCCGTCTACCGGTGCTGAAATAAAGGAGTCATGTTTCTCAGCAGTTACTCCGGTCAGTGGCTGGAACCAGTGGGTAAAATGGGTTGCACCATGTTCAATGGCCCAATCCTTCATGGCATGTGCCACAACGTCTGCAATACTTGGATCCAACTCAGCGCCATCTTCGATGGTCTTTTTCAGTTTTTTGTACACACTCTTTGGCAGGCGGTCTTTCATGACTGCGTCATTAAATACGTCCTTGCCAAACATCTCTGAAACACTTACTACTTCGCTCATAGATTCTCCATCCTCTCTTGCATCATTTTTTTATGATTTCCATAAATCCTCATTCGAGATGCTTTTCTTCAGCTATTTGCAGTACATCCCTTACTAACTTTACCTGAAAACCTAATTTTTTTAAGTTTAAAGCATCAGGTAGTAAAAAAGGCGCTCTCCTGATATAGAGAACGCCTTCGTTCTTTCTTAAAATAAACCATTTCTTTTAAAATTGCAAGTGGTTTTTTAAAAAAAGATTTTGTATTGTACTAACTTATTTTGTGATACCTGCTTTATTTTCAGGCTTTGCCAACGGAGCCAAACAGTTCCATTTTTTCTTTTACAGTAGCCTTGATAGCTTCTGCGCCTGGTGCTAACAGTTTTCTTGGGTCAAAGCCCTTGCCCTGTAAGTCTTTTCCTGCTTCGATGTACTCTCTGGTTGCTGCTGCAAAGGACAGCTGGCACTCAGTATTTACATTGATCTTAGCAACGCCAAGGCTGATAGCTTTTTTGATCATGTCAGCCGGGATTCCGGTACCGCCGTGAAGAACTAATGGCATATCGCCAACTTCTTTCTTAACATTTTCCAGAACTTCAAAGTTTAATCCCTGCCAGTTAGCCGGATATTTTCCATGGATGTTGCCGATACCTGCTGCCAGGAAATCGATACCCAGGTCTGCGATTGCCTTGCACTCCTTAGGATCTGCGCACTCACCCATACCTACTACGCCGTCTTCTTCACCGCCGATGGAGCCAACCTCAGCCTCTAAGGACAGACCCATAGCATGTGCGATCTTTACCAGTTCCTTGGTCTTTTCGATGTTTTCTTCGATTGGATAGTGGGAACCGTCAAACATAATGGAGGAAAATCCTGCTTTGATACACTTATAGCAGCCCTCATAAGTACCATGATCCAGATGCAGTGCAACAGGAATGGTGATATTCAGTTCGTCGATCATAGCGGATACCATAGCTGCTACGGTCTTGAAACCGGTCATGTATTTTCCTGCGCCCTCAGATACACCCAGGATAACAGGGGAATTTAATTCCTGTGCTGTTAAAAGGATGGATTTGGTCCACTCAAGGTTGTTGATATTAAACTGTCCTACTGCGTATTTGCCTGCTCTGGCTTTTTCAAGCATTTCTTTTGCTGATACTAACATTTTTATTCCTCCTTGAACATACTGCAATTTTTGCACTGTGTCCCGGATTTTCCGGACACCTGTCTTTGTTAAATATATAACTTTGTTATATTCTTAACGTACTAATTCATTATACTCTATCTTGTCCTAAAATGGAAGCTGTTTTAAGCGATTCCAAGGATATTCTTTACAGTTTCACCCATTTTATCCACATCACATTCTGTATTGTGGCGGATCACTGCGCTGCGCAGTTCTTCTACTGCCTTTGGAACCTGTGTGCCGGATACTTCAGACAGCTCATCTACTACTGCGAATTCATCCTTTCCTTCTACAGCAGACTTACCTTTAATAGCTTCTAAAACGCTGTGGGAGAACTTGTATGGGCTTGCGGTAGATGCGATCACAGTCTTGGTCTGATCCCCTGTTTCTGCCTTATATGCATTGTAAACGGTAGCTGCAACACCTGTATGGGTATCGATCAGGTATCCTGTATCTTCAAAGATCTTGCTGATAGTTGCCTCATTCTGTGCCTCTGTAGCAAAACCGCCTCTGAAATCGGACATGAACTGGCGCATGCTCTCAGTTACTGTATAGCTTCCCTTTTCAGAAAGATCTTTCATAAGAGCTGCATCTGCTGCTGCATCGCAGCCTGTGCTTAAATAGATCAGTCGCTCTAAGTTGCTGGAGATCAGAATATCCATGGAAGGGGAATTAGTTAAGATAAATTCTCTCTTTCTGTCATAGGTTCCTGTTGTAAAGAAGTCATAAAGGACTTTGTTGTCATTGGAAGCGCAGATCAGGGTCTTGATCGGCACACCCATATGCTTTGCAAAGTAGGCTGCAAGGATGTTTCCAAAGTTTCCGGTTGGAACTACAACGTTGATCTCCTCGCCATTTTCGATCTGCTCATTTTCCAGAAGTTTTGCGTATGCGTATACATAATAAACTACCTGTGGAACCAGACGTCCGATGTTAATAGAGTTTGCGGAAGAGAACTGGAAGCCAGCCTCTGCCATTTCCTTTTCAAGTTCTTTGTTACCGAACAGCTTCTTTACGCCGGTCTGCGCATCATCAAAGTTTCCGTGGATAGCAACTACGCTGGTATTGTCACCTTTCTGGGTGCGCATCTGCAGCTCCTGGACCTTGCTGACACCGCCCTTTGGATAAAATACGATAATGCGTGTTCCAGGAACATCAGCAAAACCTGCCATAGCTGCTTTTCCGGTATCGCCGGAGGTAGCAGTTAAGATCACGATCTCCTTGTCTGCATGGTTCTTCTTTGCAGCTGTAGTCATAAGATGAGGAAGGATGGAAAGAGCCATGTCCTTGAAAGCAATGGTGCTTCCATGATAAAGCTCCAGGAAATAAGCGCCGTCTGCTTTTGCTAAAGGTGCGATCTCCTCTGTGTCAAACTTGTCATCGTATGCATTTGCGATACAGGACTTTAATTCTTCCTCTGTATAGTCTGTCAGAAAAAGCTTCATCACTTCATAGGCTGTTTCCTGATAGGTCATTCCCGCAAGCTGCTCTAAGGTCTTGTCCAGCTTTGGGATCTCTGTAGGCATGAAAAGACCGCCGTCTTCTGCCAGACCCTTTAAAATGGCCTGTGATGCTGTAACGCCTTTCTGTCCGCCTCTGGTACTTTCGTAGGATAATGCCATGATCTTTCTCCCTCTCTTACTTTACTTTGATAAATTTTTTAATAACAAAATAAACATTGCACAGTTATTATTTATTCTGGTATTTAGTTTGGAAAAAGTGTAACATATTTCAATGCGTGCCGCAATATAAAAAAAGTTTTTTGTACTTGACATTTGATTTTTACCTGCTTATAATGCAAAACATAAAATTTAAACTGACACTTAAGAAAAAAAGGCGATGGTGCTGAAAGACAATTGCTCTCTCTGCGCTGTGGCCTTTTTCTTATTCCTGGCTTTTATTTTCAAGATTTTATTTTTAAGAAAGGCTGCACGTTCCGGCACACAGGATGGCAGACGGTGAGAAATATGGCTGATATGGTAAAAGTAGAACATCTTAAAAAGAATTTCGGTGATCTGGAGGTTTTAAAGGATATTAACCTGACGGTAGCTGAAGGAGAAAAGCTGGTCATCATCGGGCCCTCCGGTTCCGGTAAGTCCACCTTTATCCGCTGCATCAATCACCTGGAAGAGCCTACATCCGGCACTATTTCCATTGCAGGAACGCCTGTAACAAAAAAGAACCGCCTGGAAATGGCAAAAAAATATTCTTCCATGGTATTCCAGCAGTTCAACCTGTATCCACACCTGACCGTTCTGGAAAACCTGACACTGGCTCCTGTAAAACTTCAGCATGTGCCTAAGGACAAAGCCCGTGAAACTGCTTTAAAATGTCTGGACAGAGTTGGTTTAAAAGCAAAAGCCGGAAATTATCCTGCCCAGCTTTCCGGCGGACAGCAGCAGCGTGTGGCCATTGCAAGAGCCTTGTGTACCAACCAGCCTCTGATCCTTTTTGATGAACCTACCTCAGCACTGGACCCGGAAATGGTCCAGGAAGTTTTAAATGTTATGATCGAGCTTGCACACGAAAATATCACCATGATCTGTGTGACCCATGAAATGGGCTTTGCAAGGCAGGTGGCTGACCGGGTAATATTTATGGACGGCGGCTATATTATAGAAGAGGGAACTCCGGAGCATTTCTTTACAGCACCGGAGCATGACCGTACAAAAGCATTTTTAAGTAAGATACTACATTAGTTATTTGTTATTATATTAACTGTTTATTTCTTCTCTCTGAGAAGGATTAAATATAGTAGTAATTTATTGTAGATAAGAGGAGGACACTGATTATGAAAAAAAGAGTATTATCTATGGCAATGGCAACTGTAATGGCAGCTTCTTTAACTGCATGCGGATCCAGTTCTACAGCAACTACTGCTGCACCGACAGAAACAAACGCAGATACTTCTGCAGCTGCCTCCGAAGCCGCATCCGAAGCAGCAGGTTCTTCTGATGCTGATGTACAAAAGATCATCGACCGCGGCGTATTAAAGGTAGGCTGCAAATCCGATGTTCCTAATTTTTCTCTCCAGAATACTGCAACCGGTGAATATGAAGGTTTTGAAGATGATCTGGCATATGAAATCGCCGGTGAGATCTTTGGCTGCTCCGCTGATGAAGCAAAGGAAAAGAAACTGGTAGAATTCCAGGGTGTTACAGCAAAGACCAGAGGACCTCTTCTGGAAAACGGTGAGATTGACCTGGTTATCGCAACCTTTACGATTACAGAGGAAAGAAAAGAGACCTACAACTTCTCCACACCTTACTATACAGATGCTGTAGGACTTCTGGTTAATAATGATTCCGGCATTGAGTCCATTGAAGACCTGAATGGAAAGATCATCGGTGTTGCACAGTCTTCTACCACAAAAGATGGCTTTACCTCTTATGTAGAAGAACAGAAACTGGATGTAAAGCCGGAATTCCAGGAATTTGACGGCTATCCTGCTTTAGCACAGGCTCTTGCAACCAAGCAGATCGACTGCTTCTCTGTAGACCGTGCGATCCTTTCCGGTTATGTAAATGATTCTAACCACATTCTTCCAGACCGTTTCTGTGAGCAGGAATATGGCGTTGCTTCCGCAAAGGAAAATACAGGACTTGCAGACCTGGTTGATAAGAAAGTAACCTCCATGCTTTCTGATGGATCTATGAAAGCCCTTCAGGATCAGTGGGGACTGCAGTAAAATGCGCTTTGCATAAAATGTACTCCGGTACATTAAATATAAGTCAGAAAAGCAGAGGATGACAGATATGATAAAAGGTCTTTTTGATGGAAAACGCTGGGCCGCTTTGTGGAAAGCCGTTCCAGACTATTATGTACCCGGTTTTATAATGACCCTGAAGATTTCCGCAGCAGGTCTTCTGACCGCTCTTATTCTGGGGGTGATCTTTGGAACCTTTTCCACAATGAAATTTAAGCCTGCAAAGATCCTGTCACGTATCTATGTTGAATTTATCCAGAATACGCCTCTGGCTCTTCAGGTACTATTTTACTACTCTGTATTACCTTTACTTTTTTCCAACTCCGGTTTCCGTATTCCAAAATTCGTTCTTGGCGTGATCGGCGTAGGCGTTTATCACGGAGCTTACATATCAGAAGTAATACGTACCGGTATTGAAGCCATTCCCAGGGGGCAGTCAGAAGCGGCTGCCTCCCAGGGCTTCTCTTATCTGGAAACCATGTATTATATCATACTCCCCCAGACGATCCGGATCATCATGCCGCCTCTGGCCAACCAGGCGTTAAACCTGGTGAAAAACACCTCTATTCTTGCTATGGTGGCAGGTATGGATCTGATGTATTTTACCGATTCATGGGGTTCTGAACGAAACTTCTTCGCACAGGCTTATTTTACCAGCGCGCTTTTATATTTTATCATCTGTTTTCCGCTGGCACGACTTGCCAGATATCTGGAGATCCGTTCCATGCGTATGCCGGCGCCTAAAAAAATACTGTTTGAGGAGGAAGGCACATGCTGACATTATTTCACCAGATTTTTACACCTGCCAATACAGGTTTTATGTTAAAGGGACTGGGAATGACCATTGTCATTGCTGTATTAGCCATACTGATCAGTATGTTTTTCGGAACGATCCTGGCTTTGATCCGCACCTATGCTTCCGGCCGTTTTAAATGGGCTGCCAGCCTGGTAGCCGTATATACGGAATTTTTCCGATGCACCCCAAACCTGCTGTGGATCTTATGGATCTATTTTACAGTAAAGGGAAATAAGATCGCTGTTTCTGTTTTTGCCATCTCCTTATTTACTTCTGCTGTTATGGCTGAAATTGTCCGCGGCGGTTTAAACTCCATTTCCAAAGGTCAGTTTGAAGCAGCCCAGTCACAGGGCTTTAGCTTTATCCAGACATTGTGGTATATCATTCTGCCTCAGACTTACCGCAAGATCATCCCGGCTCTTTTAAGCCAGGTGATCACAGTGATCAAAGATACTTCTTTCCTGAAAATGGTAGATGTGGCAGAGTTCATGCGCAACTGTGCGGTTGTTATGGGCAGTATCTATGACGTACATGGAATGATCATGCTGATCGGTTTTGAAGCTCTCTGCTACTTTGTGATCTGCTTTGCACTTAGCTGTATTGTACGCAGTTACCAGAAAACCATCGTTACGGCTTAAGGAGGCCAGATGCTATGAGTAAATACACCATTACCATTACAAGGGAATTTGGAAGTCTGGGCCGTCCCATCGCCCATGCCCTTTCCCAGAAACTGGGAATTGAATATTATGACAGGGATATTGTAGATGAAGTGGCAAAACAGTTAAACCTCCCGGTATCCCAGATCAGTGATGCGGAAGAAAGCTCCCACAATCATTTCTTTTCCCACATGTTTCCCCTTGGTACAGACAAGGAATACATACAGGATATGATCTTTGATGTCCAGAAGGATATTATCCTGGATCTGGCAAGAAAGTCCAGTTGTATCATTGTTGGCCGCTGCTCTGATTTTCTCCTTCAGAATGAGGAAAATGTAGTGAACATTTTTATCTACGCGCCTTATAAAGCAAGGCTGGAAAACTGTATCCACAGTCTGGAAATGAGTGAAGATGAAGCCAAACGGATGATCATGAAAGTAGATAAAGCCCGACTGGCTTATCACAAAAAGTATGCGGGATATACACCTTATGATCCCCTGCATAAACACCTGATGATCGATTCTTCTTTATTGGGGATCGAAGGAACTGCCGATATGATCGCAGAACTGGTAAAAAGGAAGTTTAAAGATCTGGTCTGAAAGATATGGCACACCAAAGCTGCAATAATGACACAATTTATAAAAGCTTTTGTAAAATGAGGAATGCTTTTTTGCAAAAGCTTTTTTTGTGTTTTCTTTTGTGTTATACTCCATGGCAAATGAATGATGACAGCACCATAAATGCAAATGCTTGCGAGGTATAGATATGACATACGATAATATAGTAACCGGAACCTTTTTAAAACGTCCTAACCGCTTTATCGCCTATGTGGAGGTAAAGGGGGATGTTAAGACCTGCCATGTAAAAAATACCGGCCGCTGCCAGGAGCTTTTAGTACCTGGATGTACCGTGGTTCTGGAATTTCATCCCAAGGCAAAGGAAATGAAGCGGAAAACGGAATATGACCTGATTGCTGTTTATAAAGGGAATCTGCTGATCAATATGGACTCCCAGGCGCCTAATCAGGCTGCTTTAGAGTGGATACGTGAGAAGGAGGCAAAAGGGCTTTCTTTAGAAAATGTTGGAATTCCAACGAATATACGAAGGGAAGTCACTCATGGTGAGTCCCGGTTTGACCTGGCTTTTGAATTAAAGGATGAGGTAACTGGTAAAACAGTTCCTGCTTTTATGGAAGTAAAGGGAGTAACTCTGGAAAAAGAGGGAAATGTATTCTTTCCGGATGCACCTACGATCCGGGGCGTGAAACATTTAAACGGGCTGGTCCAGGCAAAAAAGGATGGCTTTGAGACCTTTCTTCTCCTTGTGATCCAGATGAAAGGGATCCGGAAATTTTATCCTAATGATGAGACACATAAGGCTTTCGGGGATGCCCTGCGGGCAGCAGCTGCAGCCGGGGTACATATTCTGGCATATGACTGTGTTGTTCAGGAAGATTCTATGAATATTGATGAAAAGGTACAGGTTGGATTATCTTATAACGATAATACAAGGGCATAAGTTATGATCCGGCATCATATAGCCGACCATGACCCACATATATTTAAAGGAGTGGAAATATCGGGTGTGAAACTGTGGTAGAACCTTTATCCGGCCTGGGCGAAGGTGAAATGGCTGAGGTAGTATGGATCATCTCAGAGGCAGATGTAAGAGAAATGCTTGGCCGAAGCGGATTTCTGTACGGAGAGGTCCTGACCTGTCTGTTAAAAAATCCGGCCCGGCAGCTGTGTGTATACAGGATACGCAGGCGGGTGGTGGCTATACGGGAGGAATATACAAAAGAAATACTTGTACGGCGGATGCTATGAAAATAGACGACTGTGAATTCACAATCGTCTATTTTTTATCCGGTTCGTAACGTTGCCAGATAGCAATGCCGCAAGGCCAAAAACATTTTACTCCGCCTGATCATTGGTCAGTTTGAATCTGTCTAATACATAGAATACCAGACTCATTGCCATACCTACTACACAGGCAAGAACCATTCCTGTAAGCTCAATATTTCCGATGCGAAGGGCTGCGCCGGAAAGACCGGTTACGAAGATAACGCTGGTAAGCATCTGGTTGCGGTTTTTGGAGTAGTCTACTTTGGAGTCTACCAGGATGCGCAGGCCAGAGGTTCCGATCATGCCGTAGAGCAGGAAGGAGATACCGCCGATCACAGGGCCTGGGATAGTGCTGATGAGGGCGGACAGCTTTCCTACGAAGGAACATATGATAGAAAGAATGGCTGCGCCTGCAATCACACGGACACTGTATACACCGGTTACTGCCATTACACCGATATTCTCGCCATAAGTAGTAGTCGGTACGGAGCCGATCATACCGGAAAGCATGGTAGAGAAGTTATCTGCAAATAAGGATCTGTGAAGTCCCGGATCTTTTAACAGATCTCTTCCTACGATCTTACTGGTAACTACCTGATGTCCGATATGCTCGGAAATGATGACCAGGATAACAGGAAGGATGATCATGATCGCCTGAGCATCAAATTTCGGTGAGGAAAAATGAGGCATAGCGATGATCTTAGCTGCGGCTACTTCCTCAAAATCAACAATTCCGCAGATGATGGCTGCTGCATAGCCTGCCAGAACTGCGATCAAGATTGGGATAACTGCCAGGAATTTGCGGAACAGGATGGAACCGAATACAGCTACGCCTAAAGTTACCATAAATACAATGATCTTTCTTGGATCAATGTTCTCATCCAGCAGACCTGCGTTGGAAGCTGCATTGGCGGATAATTCCAGACCGATCAGAGCTACTACCGGGCCCATGGCTGCAGGCGGAAGTACGATGTTGATCCAGTCTGTACCAAACTTATAGATAATAAGTGCTAAAATACAGCCGCAGAAACCAACTGCCACGAAACCGCCTAAAGCGTATTCATAGCCAAAATTCTGGATCACAATAGATGCAGGTGCCAGGAAAGCAAAACTGGAACCTAAGTAAGCCGGTGCTTTTCCCTTTGTGATCGCGATAAATAAAAGGGTTCCGATACCATTCATGAACAGTACGATCGCAGGGCTGATGCCAAAAAGGAAAGGCACCAGAACGGACGCGCCGAACATGGCAAACATGTGCTGGATACTTAAGGGTATCAGCAATTTTACAGGAACTTTTTCTTCTACCTGAATAATTCTCTTTTCCATTCTCTTCTCCTTTGATGTGTTATTTGCCCCCGGAAAAATCCCAGGAGTACATTAATATTATCTTCTTCTGGGATGTACTCTTTTTCCACGTTCAAAGCAGCGTTCGCAGATGGAAAACGGATAATCCCAGGAAAGTTCTCTTCCACAGATTGTGCATTTTCGGGTGTAGCTGGCACATTCTGTCTTTAAAATACGGCTGATCTCTTCTTCTGTGTTCCTGCGCTCTTCCACCAGATTTTCTTCCTGAACAGGCAGTCCCACTTTTCTGGAAAACTGGAAATACAGATCCAGCATTTTATAATAGCTTTCCAGATCATACAGATCCGGTCCCGGACTGTATGGAAACTGCAGTTCTTCCACATCCCGGTAGTCCCGGCAGTAATCTTTCCACAGATCCATGACCAGCTTATTGTCAATGTCCACAGAGCAGGTGATCAGCTTATAGATCTCTTCTTTGGAAAATTCGTCCATATGATCCCGCTGTACATGCTCAAAGCTTACATACAGCGCAAGCAGCTCGTCTACTTCCATTTTTTCATAAATAGAAGGTGTTTCCATACTGGCCCATATTTTTACCAGTGTGTCGATCTCAGCCGGCAGCTTTAACAGCTGTTCCGGGAAGCCGATGTAGGCTTTCATAATGGGGATCGGACGCCGTTCCAGTCCGTCTTTTATTAATTCCAGATCGTCCAGCACGGCCACAAAACCTTCGTCATAGAGACCAAAACGCCCGGCCCGACCTGCGATCTGCTTGATCTCCTCTGGCAGAAGGCTTCTGCGGCCTACTCCGTCAAATTTCCGGGTCTCAATGAAAACAATACGGCGGATGGGCAGGTTTAAGCCCATTCCAATGGCATCGGTACTGACTACCACTTCTGTCTCTTTTTCCAGGAAGCGGCGCACCTGCTCTCTTCTGGTGGCAGGAGGCAGACTTCCATAGATAACGCTACAATGGACTCCCTGGTTTTCCAGGTGGGCCGCCAGCGCCAGTACTGATTTCTTTGAAAATACGATAAGAGCATCGCCTTTTTTCAAATCTTTTTTCAGGGAATACGGCTTTTCTTCTAAGGTAAGCCTTGTATTTCGCTTATGACGGACGATCTTAAAGGTATCCCCACACCGTTTGATCATCTGCACGATAATATCTTCCGCCTCCGGAGCCATACACAGATGGATCTCCTCTGCACGAAGTCCCAAGACTGCCCTGGTCCAGTTGTGGCCTCTGTAGGGATCCGCTACCATCTGGCACTCGTCCACTACAGCTACGTCGAAATATTCGTGTTCATTTAACATTTCCACAGTACATGCCTGACAGCAGGCACCGGCCACTTCCAGTGTTTCTTCCCCGGTTATCATGGAACAGGGAATGTTTTCACCGTTTAGCCGGTCATAAACTTCCAGTGCCAGAAGTCTTAAGGGACCAAAATAGGCGCCGTGGGAAGCTGTTTTTAACCTTTCTAATGCATCGTGGGTCTTTCCGCTGTTTGTTGGTCCGATATGAAGGATAAAGCGGCGCTTCATGGCCCTGGTCCCCGGATATTCATCCTCCGGGCGGCGTTTTACAGACTCCCGTATTCCCTTTTTAATAGTCTTTGGAAGATAAAACAGCTGATAAGCCCGCTCTAAGGAGTTGGTAAGAAGGTAGCGGCGGATGCCCTGCATTTTTAATACATGCTCCAGCTCTTCTTCTGTCAGCTCCGGCAGGTATTCCATATCTTTTGCTGCCAGCATCCCGCAGAAATCTTCCATTTTTTTCCAGTTTTCTTTTAACTGGTCCAGGGCCGGGCCCGGTTTTAAACGTTCTTCCTTGTGCATGAGATAGGCACACACTTTTGCAAACATGGCATGGATATCGTTTAATTCATTTGGCTTTTCCACCCCGTTTAAAGTCTCCTGGCTTAAACGATTTAAGCGGTGTTTTAAGTCCGCGCCTGTCATGGAGCGGTATCGTTTATTGGCTGTTCCAAAAAACAGCTCTTTATAATACTGCCCCAGATAGGCCAGACATTCTTCTTTTATTTCCATGGATGTCCTCTTTTATTCATGGCGATATCACCCTCAGGTGACATGTCCGTTTTCTTATATCCGCCACAAGGGGCTGCTGCAAAATTTTAAGGCATCCTGCAGCAGCCCCCTGTGTTTCTTGTGGTCCCGCCTGTAAGTGCGCGGAACTTTATGATCCGCACCGTCATCTGGCTAAACCATGGTGGTATCTACAAAATTTTCAAATCCGGTAATGCCAAAGCTTGCGCTGACACTGTTGATCCCTTCTACGATCTCTTCTCTGGAATAGTTTGCCATGAAAAGTGTATCATCATCTAACTGGTTTAAATACATATAGAAAGTCAGTGCCATTTCCAGATGTTCTGTGTCGTTTTCATCCAGATTTTCGTAAAGCTGGTTCTCTGCTTCGTTGATCTCACCTGCATCTACCAGATCACGCAGTTTCCGATAAATACGGTCTGTATCGCTGTATTTATCCTCTGTATCCGGAAGGGCATAATTGATCTCGTTTTTTCCAAGTGCCAGTCTTGCAATGGCGCGGACTAAGTCACTGATGGTACGCATTACATAATCGTCCTGATATCCCATATCTGTTTCCCCTTTTTATATTTATATAACTTTTTCTCTTCTTAGCTCATTTCAGTATAGATGAAACCACCTTTTCAGTCAAGGCAAAAGCATTTATAATGGGGGTATCCGCAATGATCTGAAGGAGGTCGTGAACTTGAAAAAAATATTTGCTGCCGGTGTGATCATGAGCATCCTTTCTGTTTTGTTAAGCCTTTGCGCCAGGAAGGTAACCGGCTTTGCCCAGGCTTATTCTGTAACTATATATCCTGTCCTGAAAGGGATATTTGCGCGTATTTTCGGGATCTTTCCCTTTTCTGTATCAGAAGTAGGGCTGTATCTGCTTCTGCTCCTTTGTATTTTTTCTGTGGTCAAATGGTTTAAAACGCCATTATATCTGTTAAATGGTGCATTCTTTACAGCTTCTCTCCTGTTTTTCTTATTTACCATCAACTGCGGCATTAATTATTACCGGAATTCTTTTTCTTATGAAGCTGGTTTTGTGATCCGGACCCATTCTACCGATGAACTCTATGCTCTTTGCAGTGATCTTGTAAATAAGGTAAATGAAAATATACCAACAGAAACAGACCCATCTCCTTCAGATGCCGGGAATTTCTCTTATTTTCAGAATTTTTCCTATCTTCGGGAAATGGGGAAAGGAGGGCAGAAAGCCATGAAAGGACTGGCAGATGAGTATCCCCAGTTTAAAAGCTGGTACCCATATCCAAAGCCTCTGATCCATCCAAGGCTTTTATCTGTCCAACAGCTGACCGGCGTCTATTCTCCTTTTACAGTAGAAGCCAACTACAACAGTGAGATACCTGCCTACAACATTCCCCATACCATCTGTCATGAACTGTCTCATTTAAAGGGATATATGCGGGAAGATGAGGCCAATTTTATCGGTTACCTGGCCTGCACCGGTTCAGAAAGCAGGTCATTTCGCTACAGCGGTTATCTCACTGGCTGGGTATACGCGGGAAATGCTCTGGCAAAAGCGGATTATGACGGTTTTATAGAACTATATAAGAAATTAGATGAAAAAGCCAGAAATGACCTGGAAGAAAATAATGTTTTCTGGGATCGTTTTGAGGGAAAGACGGCAGAGGTGTCCACCAAGGTAAATGATACATATTTAAAAGCCCACAGCCAGACAGATGGTGTCTTAAGCTATGGGCGTATGGTTGATCTTATGCTTGCAGATTTTTATTCGGATGTCACTGCGGACTGATCTGTTCCAACAGATCGCATCACTGGCGACCTGCCTCTGACGGGCTTGCCTCAGAAGCCGTAGCCTTCTTCCATGCATACCGTTCTTCCAGGATGGTATCTTCCGGAAGCAGCAGGTAATTATTATCCCTGTCAGAGTCATTGATCATGGAATTTAATTCTTTTAACAGATAGCTGTCCGGCAGGTTACGTTCCCACCAGGTATAACCTTGCGAAGTTCTCACTCCTTTGGCATCAATGTTGCGGCCTGCGTAGTAATCAATATATACATCTGCGTAGGTCACTGCCATGGAGCGTTTCACATCACTTCCTACATTGTGGACTACTCCGCCGATCTGGTCTGCGATCAGCTTCTGAATGTAATGTTCCGACCAGCCCACAAAATCCAGCAGATCTGTATTTTCCTGTTCTGTACGTTTTGCCCAGACTGATACATCCACAGACTCCGTAGAATATTCCATGCTTCCGTCCTCTTTCCACTGTAAAACGCCATACTGGCAGGGCGGGATACTCATAGCATCTGTAATGATCTCCTGGATGCCATAGGCATCATCTGCTACTCCCGGTTCTGCCTTGTGCTTGCGGATCCTCTGAACATGAAGATGACCGCTTAAAAACAGGGGAATCTTATATTTCTGAAGAAGATCAATGACCTCCCCATTATTGTCCATGGCACACTGGGTTGTATACATACGGCTCTGGGCCAGCAGGTTGTGATGGGCAATAGGCAATATCTGCATCCCGTCTTCCTGGGCCTTTTTTAACTGCTCATCCATCCACACCAAGGTCTCTGCCTTGATCCGGCCTTCTACCAGGTTCTTAGGCTCATACTGGCAGGAGTCTAACATTAAAAGACGGTTTCTTTCATCTAACTGGTAAACATAGCTTAAAGAAGAACTGTCCCGGCTGATGGCCTGATCGTAGCCGTACATATGGTAAATATCATAAAACTCTTCCGGGGTAACGCTGTCTGTAGATGTTTTCTCATCTCCAAAATAAACAGCTGCATTGGGATTGTTGATATCATGGTTTCCAGGAATGATCAGTACCGGAATACCTGCATCCTGAACTTTGTGAAGCTTCTCAGCCAGTTCCTTATGATTGATCTTCTCCCCGTTCATGGTAATATCACCACTGAGTACCAGTGCTGTTGGTTTTTCAGCGATCACCTGATCCATAAAAGCATCTAACAGCTGGGGAAGATATTTTACCACTTTTCCGTCGCAGCGCTCTACAAAAAGCTGAAAAGCTGCTCCGTCATCCTCTGCATCTGCGCTCTGATAATGAACATCCGTTGCCTGGATGATCCTTGGAGGCGTATAATGCTCTTCTTCCGGGACCTCCGGCCAAACCTGAGGCAATGTCTTACTCCAGCCTTTATAGCCTGTTTCCCGTCGGATATGGGTATTTTTCTCCGTCTCATTCCATAATTCATCTGTATCTTCTGACAGATCTGATCCTTCAGCCCCGTCCATTTTTCCATTTTCACGGTCTGTATCATCTGCAGACCCGTCAATTACAATATTGGTCTCTGCCGCAGCCTTAGAGGTATACTCCGTACTGTCTCCGGCAGTTGTTATTTTCTTAAAAACGTGCAATACCCCGAAGCATACCAGAAATACAAGGGCATACATCAGGGCACTGACGATCCAGGTTTTTCGTTTCATAATTTATATGATCCCCAGCTCTTTCATAGCATAGGCGATCCCGTCATCCTCTACTGTTTTTGTTACAAAAGATATATATGGTTCCAACACCGGACTGTGATCTCCCATGGCGATACAGTTGACTGCATACTGGAACATGGACAGATCGTTGCTGCTGTCACCAAATACATAAGCATCCTCTTTTGAAATGCCATAGTGTTTTAACACAAGATCAATGGCAGTTGCCTTAGAATGACCTCTTGGGATACACTCATAAAAGCCCTTTTCCCTGTCAATGACCTCAATATCCGGCATTCTTCCAAACAGCTCTTTGCAGCGGCTCTTTTCATCAGAACCAATGTAAAACTTGTCAAAATCAAAACTGTCATCTTCCCAGTAGCATGGCATTGGACAGCCGGAGAGCTTAACAGACTGTTTTACACGCTCTACCTGCGGCAGACAGGATGGTGCTTCATGCATATAGCAGCCGCCCAGACCTTCCAGTACACCGTCCAGACCGCAGTCATCAATGTCTTTTTTGATCTGCAGTCCTCTTTCATGTGGGATCACATGGTGATATAAGACCTCATCTTTTACTCTCACATAAGTACCGCAGCCGCAGAGAAATCCATCTGCATCTACCTGGGAACGGATCTCATGTAAATGCGGATACACACGGCCTGTATTGATCAGGACCAGATGTCCTTTTTCTCTTGCCTGTTTCAGTGCCTCTTTCGCACTGTCAGGAACCCTCCGCGTCTTTTCAGACAGGAGGGTTCCGTCAATATCAAAAAATAAAGCTTTTGTTCTGTTATTATTCATCATCTCTGAAAACAATGGTTCCTGTCTCCTCATCCATACTGTCAACAATAGCCAGTGACTCCAGACGGATTCCTTCGGAACGGATCAGATCTCCGCCTACCTGGAAGCCTTTTTCAATAACGATACCAGCACCTACTAATTCAGCACCGGAATCTCTTACTAAAGCTGCCAGACCTTCTAACGCCTTTCCGTTTGCCAGGAAATCATCGATAAGAAGCACTTTGTCGCCCTTTCCAAGGAATTCCTTGGATACGATAATGTCATATACTCTGCCGTGGGTAAAGGACTCTACTTTAGAAGTATAGACTTCACCAGCAATGTTCTTGGTCTGTGTCTTCTTAGCGAATACAACAGGAACATCAAAATACTGGGCTACAATACATGCAATTCCGATTCCGGAAGCCTCGATGGTAAGGATCTTGTTTACTTCCACATCCGCAAATCTGCGCTTGAATTCCTTTCCGATCTCACCAAACAGTTTAATATCCATCTGGTGATTTAAAAAACTGTCTACTTTCAGCACATTTCCCGCTTTGATCTTGCCGTCCTTACGGATCCTATCTTTTAAGAGTTGCATGTATAATATCCTCCTTATCCATTTGTTTTGAATATAATATTTTAGTTTGCTTTTGTTTCTTCTGCTGTAGTTTCAGCTTCTGTTGTTTCTTCTGGGGAAGACTCCTGGTCTGCTGAAGTTTCAGTAACCGTTACTTCACGCTCAGACAGTTTTGCAGGATTTTCTGCTTCATTGTCTGCATTGGAAGCTAAAAATCTTAATACCTTATCCTGAAGGACCTGCTCATTTACAGTATCTTCTCCATAAAGGCTTACCAGTGTATCTTTGCTGGTTCCATTTGCCTGTGCAAATGCTTCTTTATCTTCATCTGTCAGGTTATCAAGACCTTCTTTTGCTGCAATGTCTTTTACAACGATCTCTTTCTTAGCTGCTTCTTTTACAGAAGAGTAGATGTATTCCTTAAATCCGGCTTCATCCATACCATTGGCCTGAGCCATCTGGGAAAGAGTCATTCCGTACATCTTAGCCTGGTTGGTATACTGCTTTAACATCTGATTGTAACGCACAGATAAACCGTTTCTGGAGAACTTGAAATCGGAGTTATCGATAATGTCCTGAAGAACATCCTGCTCCATTTCCTGCTCTGCTGTCTTCTGCTTCTGGGCTAACAGGTCAGCACGGATGCCTTCCTTATACTCATCTACAGTCTGGTAATCAGAAGTTCTCTGTACAAATGCATCATCTAATACTGCATCCTGCTTTTCTTTTACAGCATTTACAGTTACTTCAAATACAACTGCCTGTCCTGCTAAAGACTCTTCTCTGTAATTTTCCGGGAAAGTTAAATCCAAGGTCTTTGTCTCACCCTTCTTTGCTCCGACCAGACCGTCTTCAAAACCGTCGATCATAGATCCTGAACCAAGAGTCAGATCCTGTCCTTCTGCGGTACCGCCGTCAAAAGCTTCTCCGTCTTTTGTTCCCTTGTAGTCGATGTTGACGATATCGCCGTCCTGCGCAGCTCTGTCCACTTCTACTTCATTTGGATTTTGCTTCAGATTGGTCTGGATCTTCTGGTCTACTTCATCATCTGTTACTTCCGGAGCTGCTACATTGATCTTTACTCCTCTGTACTCAGAAACAGTTGCAGAACCAAGGTTTACATTTGTGGTGTCTGTGCTGCCTGCGCATCCGGTCATCAGAACAGCTGCAGTCAGACCGCATAAACATAATAATTTCAGTTTTCTCATTGTTGCATGTCCTTTTCTTTTCTTTCTTTTCGCTTATTTGTTCTGTCAGGAACTTTTTGTCCGTCCCTGGAAAACAAAAACAGACTTTCTTTAAGCGTTGTACATAGTTATACCATACACCGTCGGGAAAAAAAAGCCCTTACAATAAGTTTTATGACGCATAAAATGCCTTAAATGCTTTATATGTATGGTAAACGTCTAATTTAGAAGCAAGTTCAAAAGGAGCATGCATGGAAAGGATCGGCACACCTAAGTCCACTGTATCCACATCCATATGAGCTACAAACTTGGCAATGGTGCCGCCGCCGCCTGCATCTACTGCGCCAAGCTCGCCTGCCTGCCAGTAAACACCTGCATCTTCCATAATGCCGATAACTTTCGCCATGGTCTCTGCACTGGCATCATTGGAGCCGCCTTTTCCTCTGGCGCCTGTGTATTTAGTGAGAACACAGCCTTTGTTGATGTAGCTGGAATTGCGCGCTTCATATACATCCGGGAAAGTCGGGTCATAAGCTGCATTTACATCAGAGGACAAGCATAAGGAAGCCTTTAATACGTCACGTACCGCAACCTTCTCCATAGAAGCAAGATCTTCTATATAATGAAGGACATAATCGGAATTCAGACCTGTATTTCCGTCAGAACCTGTCTCTTCTTTATCTGTAAGAATGGTCACTGTGGTGTGTTCCGGCTTTTTCGTATCAATCTCAGCAGTCAGCGCTGTGTATGCACAAACACGGTCATCCTGGCCATAAGCGCCTACCAGACTGCGGTCTAAACCGATATCTCTTGCTTTTACAGCCGGTACCAGTTCAAATTCTGCGCGGAAGAAATCTTTTTCTTTCATACCGTACTGTTCATGAAGCAGTGCCAGGATAGAAAGTTTTACAGCGTCCTTGATGTCTTCTCCTTCATATGGAAGAGAACCTAAAACAACGTTTAATTCTTCTCCCTTTAAGCCTTCCCGCAGCGGGCGCTCATTCTGCTTTGCAGCCAGATGTGGCAGCAGGTCTGTAATGCAGAATACAGGGTCATCTTCTTTTTCACCGATGCAGATTTCCGTCAGTTCCCCGTTTTTCTTTGCAACAACGCCGTGAATAGCTAACGGAATAGTTCCCCACTGGTATTTGCGGATACCGCCGTAGTAATGAGTCTTAAAGTAGGCTATATCTTCTTTTTCATATAATGGATTTGGCTTTAAGTCCAGTCTTGGGGAGTCAATATGAGCTCCATTGATATGCAGACCTTCGGATAATGGCTTTTTGCCAAAGGTAGTTGCAATAATGGCTTTTCTGCGGTTTACATAATATACCTTATCTCCTGGTTCATAGGAAGCAGTGCGGTCAAATGGCTTGTAACCGGCCTTTTTTAACATGTGTACAGCTTCTTTTACGCACTCGCGCTCTGTTTTTCCTGCGTTAAGGAACTGTTTGTAGCCTTCACAGTATTTGAAAGCTTTTTCCTTGTGGTCTGGTGCGTCTTTTCCAATATGGGGAGCAGACCAGGTAAGCTGCTCCTGTAATTCCTGTGCTTTTGTTTTCTTGGACATGGGATCTTCCTCCGTAAATTAAGTAATACTCAGCCGCCTGAGGGCGGAGAGAAACATTAGTATATACTTCCCGCTAAAGCGGGAAAACCGGGACCAACTCCCGTTGAAAACTATAACTCAAAAGTTCGGACTCTGGGCTTCGGTTTATCCCCCGACTGCGCCCCCATCTTTTTATGCCTTGCATCCATAAGAATGGCAGAAACCTGGGCATCCCCCAGTCCTGCTGTAGCCTGGATCATCTGCTCTAACATCTGGCTGTCCGTCTCTTTTGCCTCTGCCAGCCAGGAAAGGATCTCTCTTTCTCCCCGCTCTGTCAGGCCTTTTGCTGCTTCATCCGGATGTTTTTTGATGTATTTCCAGTATTCTTCTTTCCATTCCTCTGTCAGACCTTTGGGCCAGTAGAGGCGGTAAAGGGCCATGCGGCATACAAGGGCCGGGCTTTCTAAGATCTCTGCTGTTGGCAGCAGTTTGTCATATTCCCAGAACTGAAAATCAGTTCCGTTAAAACAATACCGGTACATATGACCGCAGCCATGCATTTCCCTCATAATGATACGGGCAGGAGTATTTTCTATGGACTCCTCAAAAAACTCCGGAAAGATCAGCTTTGCCAGAAGTTTCCCTTCTTTATCCCGGTAATCTACAACCAGCATCTGCCGCAGTTCTGAAAGTATTTCTTTAAAACTGGATTTTTCCTCTGGAAAGATACGGATATCCAGTTTATTTATCTGGGTACAGCCTGTAAATACTCCGGCCCCCCAGTCTCTCACTGTACTGCAGCAGGAAAGATTCTTTAAATGGAAACAGTTATAAAAGGCATAGGCCCCTACTTTTTCCAGATGTTTCGGCAGCGTAAGTTCCTCCAGGGCTTCACCGCACATTTCCGGCTCTCCTTCGTATTCTGCCGGCGGCTGTTCTCTTCTTCGCACAGTCTGGGAGAATGTATATGTATCCAGTTCTGTTACCGGAAGTCCTTCTATGGTGTCCGGTATCACCAGTTTGTTATCTAATGTGTAGCAGCGCCCCACACAGATCCCTTTTGTTGTCTTTCTATATAATACATTCATGTAATCAGTTTAATCAGTTTCCCTTATTTTTTCAACCCCATTTCCAATAAGGTCTAATTAAAAAAGCTGCTTCCTGTTCATGCATTGCATGACCAGAAAGGATAAAAGCACCAAAGCTAAGGGCCAGTCCCTCTGTCGTGTCCAGTCCCAGAAGGGATGTATAAGTGATCGGCAGCAGGAAACCTGCCACACCTGTAAGTCCTACAAATGCTCCTACTACCAGATTGGCCATTGTTACGATCAGACAGAATGTGATACCTGTGATCATGCTTCTAATTCCTCCATGTATTTCATCGCTTCATAAAGGATCTTTTCCTCATCCAGTGTAAGAACTTCCCGATCCTTCATCAGCAGTCTGCCATCTACCGCCATATCGCAGACGTCAGACGCAGTAACACATTCTAACAGAGTATTCACCAGATTACCAGTAGGATATAAATGAGACTGCATGGTATTGATGGTAATAAAGTCTGCTTTTTTGCCTTCTGCGATCACACCGCCCTCCTCTTTCATCAGGCGGTATCCCTCTTTTGTAGCCATGGAAATGATCTGAGCTGCAGACATGATAGCCGGATTGCTCTGGGCAACGCCGTGTTTTACGTTCATCACAGAACGGAAGATCTTCATTTCATTCCAAAGACTTAAACCACCGTGAGCAGCACCGTCTGTTCCAAGTCCTACGCAGATTCCATCTTCTAAAAGTGCCGGTGTCTCCGGAACTCCTTTTCCACAGTTGCTGAACGGACAGTGGCATACTTTTACGTCACGCTCACGCAGCAGTGCTCTTTCGTGAGCCGATACCATGATACTGTGGGCACCGATAAAGCGGTCGCTTAAAACATGGAAAGAGTCCAGATATTCATAAGGACGTTTTTGGAACCGCTGAAGGAAGAAATTCACTTCTCCCGGATATTCATTCATATGGGCCTGTAAAAGAGCCTGGCGGTCATCTGCATGCTCTGTGATCAGCCGGATGGTCTTCTTTATAAGATCAATCTGACCAGACAGCAGTTGCAGGATGAAACAAGCATCAACGTAAAAACATTAAACCGTACCATCAGCCAGTTAAAAGAAGAGGGATTTATTTCCCTGGAAAAGGGCAAGATCTGCTATTATAAAGAAAATTATAAAAAGGCTGTAACATGGCTGCAGGAGGCGCGGCGCAGATAATATTCTCTGCTACCGCCCCTCCTGCAGCATTTTTTCAAATTCATGTGCTGGGACCGGATGGGAAAACCAGTATCCCTGTACTTCATCACACATGGTATTTCTAAGGATGGACGCCTGTTCCGGCGTCTCAACTCCCTCACATACAATATGATAACCAAGACCTTTTAACAGGTTGATGATCTCACGAAGGAAGTAAATCCCCTTATGAGTAGTCTCACAGTTGCTGATAAAGGCCCGGTCCACTTTTACTGTGTTGACCGGAATATCAATGACTGTATTCAATATGGAATAACCGGCTCCAAAATCATCTAAGGCTGTCCTAAAACCGACAGTCTGTAACTTTGCAAACAGCTGCTTTACATGGTCATAATCAGAAACTGTAGCTGTCTCTGTTAATTCCAGTTCTATAAGAGCCGGGTCCACACCGTATTTTTCCAGGATGGTTGTATAACGGTGAACGGTATCACTGTTCTGGGCATGAAGGGCAGACGCATTGATGGAGATCAGACGCTGCGGGATCCCCTGTTCCTTCCAGTTTGCCAGAAGCTTTACCGTTTCCTCAAACATGTAAAAATCCAGGTCAATGATACGGCCGTTTTTCTCATAAACAGGGATAAAACTGTCCGGCGGCAGGATCGTACCATCTTCCCTCTGCCAGCGGACTAAAGACTCCGCACCTACGATCTTTCCTGTTGTCAGGGAGAAACGTGGCTGGAGATAGATCTTAAATTCTTTATTTTTTATTGCTTTATCTAAGCCAATGGCAATTTCATTTTCCATATTCTGGAGATCCGCCATGGTCTTATCATATACACATACAGTCTCAGGGGAATTATCCTGGATCTGGCGTCTGGCATAGTTGGCCGCATCAATAGCAAACGAAGCTCCGTCGCAGTCTTTTTCTACTTTGTATACACCGGTGCGCAGGCGCAGCTTTGCTTCCGGATATTTTCTCTGCTGCCGCTCAATAAATCCATTATTGATACGCTTAATGGCTTCTATGGAACCGTTATTCCATTTTTCCTCAAAGAAGAGAATGAACTGATCTGCGACCACCCTGGTAAAATGGGCAGTATTGCGCTTTTTTAAAGTATCAATAATATAACCGGTAAATTCCCGCAGCAGCTGGTCTCCTGCTGCATAACCGTATTTCCGGTTAAAATATTTAAAGTTTTCAAGATCTGTGTAAACTAAGAGACAGCTTTTTCCTTTTCCGGAAGCGATCACACTGTCAACCTCTTCCCTGAAACGGTTAAAAGAAAGCAGACCTGTAACCTGGTCATATTTAGGATAACCGGCACAACCATTACAGGTTGCCTCTTCTTCCCGGTACTGTCCCAGTTCCCGTTCCAGGCGCTCTTCCTGATGCCACTCCCCGGTTACATCAGTGACCATGCCAAAGAGGATACAAGATCTACCTTCTTCTTCATCTTCTTCAATGGATACAGTCTCCAGGCGCTTTCTGGAAACATAGCCGTCATCATCTACTTCACGGATATCAATGGGCCCCTTAATACGCCCACTGTAAAATTCAATGGCTTTCCAGCGGTCATCCGGGTAGATCCTGGTCTTATCCCTGAGATAATCACAATACTTCGGTATTTCCACTTCTACTTCCAGCTCTTTATTGTAACGGATCAGAGTATCTGTTTTTATATGGTATTCAAATATAATGACACCGCTTTTCTCCAAAATAGCGGAAAGATGCTTCAACATTCTTTTGCCGGCATTCTCTTCCCTGCGCCCTGGCATCTTCTGTACCTCCTCTTTTCTTAAGTACTTTTATCATTATTCCTACTTTACCATACTTATACTTTCTATTCAAGTTGAATACCCTTAATGCTTCCTTGGCATTTTTGCCAAATTTTTCCAATAATTTTCTAAAATATTTTTTTAGAGAAATTCCTTCACCATGATCTCTGCTTCATCTAATTCAGCAATAGCCGGCAGTATCTCTTCCGGTTCCCAGTCCTCTGCCAGGATAAAAAGTCCTTTATAGATACTTTCCATAATACTCTGGAAATGTTTGTCTTTCCCTTTTCCGTTTTCAATAACTTTAAAAGCATCCCTGCCTGTCTTTTTCAGCCCGGAAAACAGACGTATCTTAAGAGAGCGCACCTGGTCCGGTCCGTTCCAGAGGCGCTCCATATCATAATCATCTGTATTTCCGCATTTTGCCACACAGGTAGCACAGCCCGGGGCTACTGCCAGTTTTTCTGCCCTTACCTGTTTTAACTGTTGGGCAAGTTCTTCCTCACCGGCATCCGGTCTTGCCAGAACAGACAGAGCACATGTTACTACCCTGTCTGTATCTTCTGTCTTTAAATGACTGTAAGTTGTCCTGGCAAGTCCGATCAAAGCGCCTGTAAGGATATCCCCTGGTCGTTTCTTTTCTGCGGACTCCATATCTTTACTCCTGTTCTGTTGGAAATACAACAGTCAACAGCATTTTAAAGGACTCTTCTGCGTAAACAGCGTGAGGAACCTTTGCCGGCATGATGAGGACATCACCAGCACAGCAGAAATGCTCTTTTCCGCCTACTGTAAATTTTCCTTTTCCTTCCAGTACCTGTACCATAGCATCGCCGGTGGAGTCATGGGTACTGATCTCTTCGCCCTTATCAAAGGCAAATAAAGTTACGCTGACTGCCTTGTTCTGAGCCAGTGTACGGCTGACGATCTGTCCCGGCTGTACAGTTACCTGCTCTGCTAACGGAAGTACGGTTTCGTGTTCAATGTTTTTAATAAATGCCATTTTAGTTTTCTCCTGCTACAAACTAATCTTTTCCCCGCCCATCGGGCGTGAGACATGTCCTAAACGTTAATCCAGTATCTTACCGTCAATAGAAATGGTCACTACCTGCCATGGAATAAACTTTCCACTGTTCTTTAAAGCCTTGATAGCTGCCTGCTCTAAACCGCCGCAGCATGGCACTTCCATGCGCACTAACGTAACGCTCTTAATATCATTGGCTGCAATGATCTCTGTCAGTTTTTCGCTGTAATCGCAGTCATCTAACTTTGGACATCCGATCAGTGTTACTTTGCCTTTAACAAAATCCTTGTGGAAGTTTCCGTATGCATAGGCAGTACAGTCTGCTGCGATCAAAAGCTTTGCCTGATCAAAGTATGGTGCCTTGATCGGTGCCAGTTTGATCTGTACCGGCCAGTTGCTTAACTGGGAAGTAACTGGTGCTGCACTGGAAGTATTTTCTCCTTCCTGAGCTGTTTCTTCGCTTCTGCGGTTCATCTGGCGCATACGGGTGCCAGGACATCCGCCTGCAGGAGCCTGATGGGCCGCTGCTGCCTTTTTCTTCTTATTTTCAAGTACTGCTGCCTCATCATATGCAGCTGCTTCTCTTTCTATAAAGGAAATGGCACCTGCCGGACAGGCCGGAAGGCAGTCTCCTAAACCATCACAATAGTCATCTCTTAATAATTTAGCCTTGCCATTAACCATTCCAATGGCACTTTCGTGACAGGCCTGGGCACAAAGGCCACAGCCATTACATTTTTCTTCATCAATATGAACGATCCTGCGTATCATTTTTGTACCTCCTTGACATTATATAAGGAATATACTACAATCACCTGCAAATGTATGTTGTTCTGACAACAAAAGGAGAGAAAATGGATTATAAACTGTTGGAAAATGCACCCTTATTTAAAGATGTTCCCCCTGAAGAGATCAATGTTATGCTCCAGTGTCTTGGCACAGAGGAACGGGATTATGACAAAGGTGAGACCATCTTTCATGCCGGAGATGTCATCCACAATATCGGACTGGTGCTGACCGGCCGGGTACAGATTGAAAATGATGATGTCTGGGGCAATAAAAGTGTTATGGAAAGTGTTGGTCCCGGCTTTGCCTTTGCGGAAAGCTATGCCTGTCTTCCCGGGGAACCCCTTATGGTATCAGCCATTGCAGCAGAACCTTCCCATATCCTGTTTTTAGATACAGGACGGGTACTGACCACCTGTCCTTCTGCCTGCACCCACCACAACCGCCTGATCCAGAACCTGTTATATATCTCTTCCCAGAAAAATCTAAATCTGTCCAGACGGATCTTCCACACCTCTTCCAAATCCATCCGTGGCCGCCTGTTATCATACCTTTCTTTTCAGGCCTCCAAAGCAGGCAGCCGGGATTTTTGTATTCCATTTAACAGGCAGCAGCTAGCTGACTATTTAAGCATTGACCGAAGCGCCATGTCGGCGGAACTTGGTAAAATGCGAAAAGAAGGGATCCTGGAGACAGATAAAAATCACTTTGTATTAAAAACGGACCTGCTGTAGCGGCAGGTCTGCTTTTTGTGCCAACGATGCGCACTCTTTTTTATCTTCTGGCTTCTCTTGTTTTTTCGATCAGCCTTCGTATTCCTTCTTCCGGATAAGAAAGCAGGGCTCCAAAGTCTGCTGCCAGCTGATAGCGTTCTTCCTCAGTTCCTCCGCACTGGTTTTCCAGCTCTTTCTGGCGTTTTTTCAGTTCCAGATAGGTCTCATAAACGTCCTGAGTACGGAAAAATAAATAATTATATTTGTCCTGATTTGCCTCTGCCGGGAACAGATCTGTGATCAGCGCCTCATCCTGTGGATGATAAAGGATCCCATATTTTTCACAAAGCTTCTTTACCTGGGGCAGATAAGAGTCTCTTTCTGCTTTGGTGTCACATGGATGGCTCATTGCCAGCTTTTTAAGGCCGGACGCCACCATTTCACAGAAGCAGTCCATCACACCACACTGATAGGAATAATTGTCAATGGGCTGCTCCTTTTCTGCTTCCTCTAAAAGCACATACTCATCCTTGTCCAAAGACAATGGTATTCCCGACGCGCTTGTAACATTCACTCCCCCATACCAGGTACTGTCCACCTGAAAAACGTCACCAACCTGGTATTCCGCAGAATACTCATCATTTTTGCGAACGATCTTTATTTTCTGTTTTTCCATAAGTAGTTTTATCTCCTTGTTGTAACTTATCTTTTGCATTCACATAAATCCTGTTTGACGCCATCTTAACACATTCCCAAACAAACCTCAAGAGCAGTGAAAAAGCGGTTGCCACAGCCTGATTTCTCATGTAAAATGGGCTTATCTGTGCTACTGTTGATCATATGTACTCTTGGAAGTTTCCGAGAGCATATTTATTTTATAAGGAGTTTTTGAATGAGTATATTAAATGTAGAACATTTAAGCCACGGTTTTGGAGACCGGGCTATTTTTCAAGATGTGTCTTTCCGCCTTTTAAAAGGAGAACACATTGGTCTTGTAGGTGCCAACGGTGAAGGTAAATCCACTTTTATGAACATTATCACCGGAAAGCTGATGCCGGATGAAGGCAAGGTAGAGTGGGCAAAGAACGTAAATGTAGGCTATCTGGACCAGCACACAGTCCTGGAAAAAGGAATGACCATCCGGGAAGTATTAAAAAGCGCCTTTGCTCCTCTTTTTGAGATGGAAGAGCGGATGAACCATATCTGTGACAATATGGGGGATGCAGACGAAGATCAGATGAATGCCATGATGGAAGAGCTTGGAACCATCCAGGACCTTTTAATGGCACATGATTTCTATGTGATCGACTCCAAAGTAGAGGAAGTTGGCCGGGCTTTAGGTCTGGATGAGATCGGTATGGACCGTGACGTAACAGAGCTTTCCGGCGGTCAGAGAACCAAAGTCCTTCTTGGAAAGTTGCTGCTTCAGAAGCCGGATATCCTGCTTCTTGACGAGCCTACCAACTACCTAGACGTACAGCACATTGAATGGTTAAAGCGCTATCTTCAGGAATATGAAAATGCTTTTATCCTGATCTCCCATGATATCCCATTCTTAAACAGCGTTATCAACCTGATCTATCACATGGAAAACCAGCGTCTGGACCGCTACGTAGGCGATTACGACAAATTCCAGGAAGTTTATTCTGTAAAGAAGGCTCAGTTAGAAGCTGCCTATAAGCGCCAGCAGCAGGAAATCGCTGAACTGGAAGATTTCGTTGCCAGAAACAAAGCCCGCGTTTCCACCAGAAATATGGCTATGTCCCGTCAGAAGAAACTGGATAAAATGGAAGTGATCGAACTGGCAAAAGAGAAGCCAAAGCCAGAGTTTCATTTCCTGGAAGCCCGCACTCCAGGCAAATATATTTTTGAGACCAAGGATCTGATCATCGGCTATGACGAGCCCCTTTCCCGTCCTTTGAACCTGACTATGGAGCGCGGACAGAAGGCCGTCCTGGTAGGTGCAAACGGTATTGGAAAAACCACTCTTTTAAAGAGTATCCTGGGACTGACACCTGCTTTAAGCGGTTCTGTGGAACTGGGCGATTATCTGTCCATCGGATATTTTGAACAGGAAATGGCTCCCGGCAATACGACTACCTGTCTGGATGAGATCTGGAAGGAATTCCCGTCTTATACCCAGTATCAGGTGCGCTCTGCCCTTGCAAAATGCGGTCTGACCACAAAACACATTGAAAGCCAGGTCCGCGTATTAAGCGGCGGTGAACAGGCCAAAGTGCGCCTGTGCAAACTGATCAACCGTGAAACCAATGTCCTTCTTTTAGACGAACCTACTAACCATCTGGATGTAGACGCAAAAGAAGAATTAAAACGTGCCTTAAAGGCTTACAAAGGAAGCATCCTTCTCATCTGCCATGAACCGGATTTTTATGAAGGTCTGGCTACCGATGTATGGGACTGCAGAGACTGGGCACTGCGTTTATCATGATCTTACCACGATCATAAAAGGCTGCTTTCAGATCATTTAGATTGAATGACCTGAAAACAGCCTTCTGTTATTTCTGATTATCTTTTATTTTTGGGAAATATCTTCAATAAAACCTTCTCCGAATACCTCCTTCACATCACTTACAATAAGAAACGCCTGCTTGTCATATTCCCGGACAATATCCCGAAGCCAGATGATCTCTTTTCTGGGAACAACACAAAACAGCATGTCCCTTTCTGTTCCGGAATACATTCCTACTGACTTTACAGCAGTAACACCTCTCTCCATATTTTTCATGATCGAGCCTGCGATCTCTTTACTGCGTTCAGAAATAATGATCGCAAGCTTTGAAAAATTCAGACCGTCTAAAATTCCATCTGATACGCGGCACACTGCATAGATCGCTATCATCGCATACAATGCTGATCCCAGTCCAAATACAGAAGCACCTGCCAGTACTACCATTGCATCAAGGACCTGCATGATCTGAGATACAGAATATTGACGGATCTTCAGATGAAGCAGGGCTGCAAGCATATCCGTGCCCCCTGTAGTGGCATGTACTGCAAATAAAATCCCTGTTCCAACTCCGGAAAGAATACCGCCAAATAAAGCTGATAAAAAGATATCATCTCCGGCAATGGTCATTTCCGGCAAAACATACAAAGAAACTGACAAGGACACAGTTGCTATAAATGTCCTTTTAATAAAATTCCATCCTTTCAAACGCCAGGCAGCCAGAAATAATGGAATATTCAGCAATGTATTTGTCAGCCACAAGGGTATATCAAACAGACTTTTGAATATGATCGCCACGCCGGATACTCCGCCGGTAACAAGGTTCACAGGATCATAAAGGTTTTTTATTGCAAACCCCATTAAAAATGCTGCAAAAATAATCACTGCGTAACAAGCCAATTCAGTTTTTACTGCCCTGAAATCCTTCATTTTTATTTCACCATTTTTCTATCTGATCCCAGTCAGATTTTTTATGCGGACGTTCCCACATATATTCTTTAAATTCCCCACAACATGGGGTTCCTTTACATACCCAGATGCGGCGGTCTGTCACATCCATAAGGATACACCCAAGCGTACTGATCCGGTTCAGCTCTGTCTTTCTGCTATCACCGTGTCTGCAAACACTGAAAGGATATCCAAAATGATCCTTAAAAGCATCCTTTATATCTTCCATGGTGACTGCACCTGCTTTAGGCTGAAGATGTTTTAAAATTCTCCTGTCACGATATAAAGTTCCCCCCAGAGCATCCACCTGGTATGCATAATGAGGATGGCGGATATGGTTACTATGGGCTATCAGGCCATTTTCCGGATACAGCACCAGCTGTCCGTCCTTTAGTTTTTCAAATCCCATGGCATCACCACCGCAATAAGCTGCCACATAATACATTGGAAGCATCGATTCCGCTCCGAATATCTGATTCACTGCATCAACATAACGATCCTGTTCCAAAAATTTACGGCGGATAAATACAGATGGGATTCCAAAAACTTCAGGATTATATGTTTTTTGCAGACTGTTGACTCCCAGGGCAATTCCTGCCTGGTTCATGCCATATCTGGCAAGCTGTCCTGCCTCTGTAACGATCATCAGATCCGGACCGTCATCTCTAAGAATCTGTAAGATCACGGTGCCATATTCCTGCCATGTGTAAGTGTCCCAGTTCTGTGCCAGGATCGTATGTCCATTAGCAGAAGCATCCGGCAATACTGCAACGCTGGAACAGCCATCCAGTTCCTCCTTATCAGAAGGGGGTCTGCGTACCAGAGTCATAGCCTCTGACCGTGAATTTAAGGTTAAAAGGTCATCAAACTCTACATCTGCGCCCTGGGCGATCCCTTCTAATTCATCTAAAAGTTCCGGTGAGTAAGAATGGATAAAAGGAAGAAATTCTTTGGATATCACTTTTGCTTCATCCCAGCTTACCGCCGTGTGCCCGCCATTAAAAAACCGGATATAGCGCTCCAATACTCCCTGTATCAGTTCTTTACATTGAACTCCATAATCTACTCCACGTTCTCTGTGGTTTTTACCACGGATAGTGAAAACAGGCATCTCCATATTATTCTCTCCTCTCTTTACTTGATAAACATAGTAACACCAGGGCCAAGAGGCAGGTTAAATGCCCACCAGACACCTAATATGAGCAGTTCCGTGATCATAGTCGCTATTGCATATGGCATACAGCCTGCAAAAACCGTTCCCATACCCGGTGTTTTACTCTTGTCTGTATTATACTTACCGAGAAGTCCTACGATCAGTGCCACATCAGAAGAGATCGGTGCGATCGCATTGGTAGCAGAATCTCCGATGCGGTATGCTACTGTAGTTAAAGCCGGGCTAAAGCCGATCGCATAAAGCATTGGGATCAGGATCGGTGCCAGGATCATCCACTTTGAAGATCCGGAAGTCATAAATAAATTTAAAAATGTAGAGAAAAATACAATAAATACAATAAGGCCAAATCCATTGATACCTGATGTTTTTATCCATTCAGCGCCTGCAGCACCTAATGCAGTCGGAATATTAGATGCATTAAACAGGTAAATAAATAAGGAGGCCGGAAGTGCGATAACCATGAAATTAACCATGGAATTAATACTGCCTGCAAGCATCTTAGGCAGGGAATTCCAGTCTTTTAAAGCACCAGTTGTACGTCCATAGGCAATTCCTGTAACCATAAAGAATAAAAATAACAGTGTTAACACACTCTTTAATAACGGAGAGTTGGGAACAAGGCTTCCATCATCTGCACGGAAAACAGAATTTTGCGGAATGCATATGATGACCAGTAATGCCAGGTAAATAACTGCTGCGATCGCTGTATTCCGGAGTGCCTTATGCTCCAGGGGAGATAAATCTTTATCTGAAGAGCCAATCTGAATAAGACTTAAATCCTTTGCTTCGCCGATAAAGCCTCTGACAAATTTTGTTGTTACCACGGTAAATACCACTGTCAGGATAATGGCGCATGCAAACATAAAATACCAGTTCTGAAGTACATGTACAGTAGAGGTGTCGATTCCCAGAGAAGAACATACAGATTCATTGATACCACTTAACAGTACATCCAGATTTCCAACAAATACATTGGCAGACATTCCGGCATTACCTGCCGCATATGCCAAAATGATGCCCAGCCACGGATTATACCCCATTGAAGCAAATACCGCCGCTGCTACTGCTGTACAGCCTAAGATACCTGCATTAGAGGCTGTATTTGCATTGATCGCAATAAATGAAACAATGGCAAATACAAATGCCGGACGTACACCTGCGATCGTTCTCTTAATAAACGCACCGAACAGTCCCACCTGTTCTGCCAGTCCGATGGACAGCATCAGCAGGCCCATCATCATCATTGGTGAAAAGTTATAATAAATACTGTATAAATTCTGTGTTACATAATTTATGGTCTCTTTATTTAACAGGTTCTTTATAGTCACTGTTACAATTTCCCCGCCTGTTCCTTTGGAAGATGCACTTTCATAAGTCACAGAAACACCTGCAAATATCACAGAAAGAACAATTGCCACCACGATCAGGATCGTAAACAGATAAAATGGATGCGGAAGTTTATTACCAATAACCTCAACACCATTAATAAACCGGAAAAACAACCCCTTTTTTTCTTCTTTTGTCTTCTCCATACCTGATTCTCCTTTACTTTGTTTCATATACAACTTCTCCGCCAACAACTGTCTGCAGAGAGCAGATATCTTTTATTTCTTCTTCCGGGCATTTCATATAGTCACGGTCGATCACAACAAAATCTGCCAGTTTTCCCGGCTCGATACTGCCTTTTAACTGCTCTTCAAATGCTGCGTAGGCCGCCCAATTTGTGTAAGAACGCAGTGCTTCCTCCCGGGTCATTGCTTCCTGTGGATGCCATCCTCCTTCCGGTTTTAAATGCTCATCTTTTCTTGTTACCGCACAATACATGCTTAAAAATGGATTGCAGCTTTCTACCGGTGAATCCGTTCCGTTTGGTAAAGGATTTCCCTGGTCGATCAATGTTCTCCATGCATATGCACCTTTTATGCGCTCTGCTCCCAGACGTGCATCTGCTACATTTTTATCCGTCCGTAAAAATACAGTCTGATGAGTAGGTATAACCCCCAGTTTGCGGAAGCGTTCTATGTCTTCCGGGGCAATGATCTGGGCATGCTCACTTCTAAGACGTGCATCTTTATCTGGAAGCTCCTTTAAAAGCTGTTCATATACATCCAGACACTGACGGTTAGCTGCATCTCCAATTGCATGGCACCAGGTCTGGAAACCAGCCCTTCGCGCCTCATACAATACAGAATACAACTGGTCATTTGTCCACTTTCCATTTCCTTTATGACCTGGCTGGTCTTCATAGTCCTCTAACATCCATGCACTTCTGGCTCCTAAAGATCCATCAAGGGATATCTTATAGGCTCTGGCTGTAAGACGATTGTCATACATACCAATGCGGAGTCCCTTCTTAAAGAATTTTAAAGAGCCTTCCATCAGTTCCTGGTAATTCGGACGTCCCAGTACACGCATACTTACATAGATCCTTAATTTCAGACGCTCTTTTTCATATAATTCCTGCCATGCTTCCACCCACTCTTCCGGTGAGCCGGCATCCTGAACAGATGTTAAACCATTTGAAAAGAATTCCTGCTGGGCCAGCAATACGATCTTCTGGATCTGTTCCTTTGTATACGATGGTATCGCTTTATTAAATGGATCCTGCGCCTGATCAGTAACCACACCAAGGAGGCTTCCATCCTGCTTATGTAAAAATTCTCCCCCTGCCGGGTCTGGTGTATCCTTTGTGATCCCTGCTGTTTCAAATGCCTTTGTATTCGCCCATGCAGCATGTCCGCAGGCTCTTGTAAGGTATACCGGTGAATCCGGCGCCACAGCATCCAGGTCTTCTTTGGTAGGAAATGATGGATCATCCCACGTATCATTGATCCATCCCCGTCCAATGATCCATTCTCCTTTTTTCGCACTGCTGTAAGCATCAGCAACCATGTCCAGGATCTCCTGCTTTTGTTTCGATACCAGATTCAGGTTCAGCTTCATAGCACCTGTATTGGTAATGTGAAGATGGGCATCGATCAATCCAGGCAGTACCGTTTTTCCCTGAAGATCTATGATCTTCGTGTGTTCGTCACAATTTTCAAGAACTTCCTCTGTACTGCCAACAACACTAAATCTGTCCCCCGACACCCCGAATGCAGCGGCTGTGGAAAATTTATCATCTGCAGTATAAATATTCCCGTTGATCCATGCCATATCCAGTTTTCGCATCTTGATTCCTCCTCCTGTTTTTACATATGTGCTCTCGGAATCTTTTTGTACTTGATTTTGCGAGAAGATTTTTTGTCAGTTGTGCCCAAATTTTTGAGGCGTACGCGGTGCGTACGTTGATAAAATTCGGGTGCGACTGACGGAAAATCGGCCGCAAAGGCAAGTGCATGAAAGACTCCGAGAGTACATACATCATATTGACAGCCTTATTATTTTCAGCTAATATGATTGTAACTATTTTTGCAAATATAATCCAATACTAATTATTTATAAATTCTATAACATAAATGAATTGAATTTTCTGAATACTTATTCATTAGAGTTTCATCCTCTATTACAGTTTGTATTCCTCAGAAAGGATGATCATAAATGGATCTGAATAAGGTCACTTACCTTCTGGCACTTGCCGATACCAAAAACTATTCACGGGCAGCAGAACAATGCCATATATCACAGCCTGCTTTAACACGCTATATTAAAAACCTGGAAGAAGAATTAAATGTAACATTATTTGACCGTTCTTCTTTTCCCATCCGGCTTACCTATGCCGGTGAGCGATATATAGACGGTCTTTTGAAGATCCTGGAAATGAAAGAAAAACTGGATAAAGAAATGAGAGAAATTGCAGGGCATGTTCAGGACCATATCTCCATCGGCATGCACAGCACCCGCTGTTACAGCTGGCTTCCCCGCATTCTTCCTGACTATCAGAAAGTCTGTCCCAAAGTAAAGGTCAAACTGAGCGAGGGAAATTCAGCTAAATTACAAAAGGATGTAAAAAACGGGGTAATCGATGTATTTTTTATATGTTCAAAGCCTTCTGATCTTGATGGTCTGACATTTGTCCCTCTTTTTCAAGAAGAAATGACTCTTATTGTAAGCCGTACTGCAGCTGTTTTTCATAACTTAATACTTCCGGAAAACATCCCGGGAGTTCTCCAGTATATTCCTCCCCGTATTCTGGAACAGATTCCTTTCATTTCCCTGACACCGGGACATGGAACCTATGAATTTGCAAGGGAACAATTTAAAAAATTCCAAATATCCCCCTCTGTTTCTATGGAGCTTGACAATTCACCTACCGTGTACCGTTTAGTTCCCCAAAACAATGGATTTGGATTTGCTCCAGTAACTGTTACTTATGAAGAAAAATTTGACTATACACCTATTTTCTGCTCCATGGATCATCATGTGAGTTCAAGGGAAATCGGGTTGTTGTATCGGGATAGTTCTTCATTATCTCCTGCGGCCCGCCAGTTTATCCAGACAGCCAGAGAGGTTATCCCCAGTTTTGTAAAATCTGAGATCCCTCATTTTGAAGTCCGGGAAGATATTAACTTTTCTTAAACTCTATTAAATGAAAGTTTAAAATAATAACACCTGAAAGGTAAACCCAACAATGCTTTCCATATTATATGAAGATAACCATATTATAGTCGTAATAAAGCCAGACGGTCTGGAATCACAAAGCGGAAAAAGCTTTGCCCCGGACATGGTCAGTGAGATACGAAAACACCTGGCCAGTCATCCACAAGATATCCACAAATTAACAAAAGAAACATCCACAGCTTCAAAATATCCACAGCCACCTTATGTAGGAGTTATCCACAGACTAGACCGTCCGGTATCTGGTATTATGGTATATGCCAAGAATCCCAAGGCTGCAGCTTCACTTAGTACCAGCCTTCAGCAGGGAAAAATAGAAAAATGGTATCAGGCTGTGATCTGTGGAAAACCTGTGGATAACAATGGGACATATGTGGATTATCTTAAGCAGGACAAGAAAAACAACTGTTCACGGATTGTGGATAAGTCTGATCCTGAAAGCAAAAGAGCAGAGCTGGAATACAAAGTATTAGACTGTATACAAACGGAGGAAAAGGATCCCCAATACTTAAGTCTGGTAGAAATAAAGCTGCTCACCGGCAGGCATCATCAGATCCGGGTTCAGTTTTCCGGTCATGGAACCCCCCTTTATGGAGATGGCAAATACGGAAATAATGAAAAAGCTGTAAGAAAAAGCCTTGCTTTGTGTGCCTGCCATTTAAAATTTAAACACCCGGCAACTGGCAAGATCATGGATTTTCAGATAAAACCGGATACAGGAGCTTTTAAATTATTCAGCAAAAGCAACGACTAATACTAATAAACGAGCTGTGTACCTCTTTTTACCGTAGGTAACACAGCTCGAAAACTATAATTTCTAATTCAGATATTCCATAAGAACAGACAAGTAACTCTCTACTCCTATTTTCATGGCCTCTTCTTTCCAGGTAAATCGCGGATGATGGTTTACAAAACATTCCTCTCTCTCATGTCCTGAAAGCAGAAAGAAATAAGCTCCTGAAGTTCCTGTTGCATTCATATAATAGCTGAAATCATCACTTCCCTCATCATACTCCCCAATCTTTACCGAATCTTCCCCCATATTTTTACGGCAGGCAGAAATTACCAGATCCACAATTCCTGGATCATTGATGATTGGTTCATATCCATCTACATATTCCAGGTCAAATTTACAGTCCGTGATTTTTTCCATTCCTTCTGCTATATCATAAAGCTTCCTTTTTGTAATTTCTCTGGATTCCATATCATAGGAACGGGCATTCATGCTCATAGTTGCCTGTCCGGCTATAATATTGACAGCTGTTCCTACCTGCAAGGTTCCTACACTGATGATTTCTGAATTTTTAAAGCTTCCTGTTTAATGTCCATAATCCATTCCTCTCTTTCTATAGCCAATTAGCCACAATACCTGCAAATACTACGGATGAAATAGAAACTGTTACAATACCGGCAATAACCATATGTGGCTGAAGATGGCTGCGTAAGTAATTTTTTTCTGCGTCATTTTCTCCTACACTATTGGCGATCTCATTTGCAAGAATATAGGTTGTAGGAAAACCGAATAATGCAGAAGCTCCCAATGCTGTGCTTTAACCCGCCATATCCAGACAATGGAACAGGAGCTTGGACATTCCCTCTTTATCAGGCGAAAAGGATACCGCAATGCACAGCTTACAGATCAGGGCGCTGAATTTTATCGCATTGCCTGGAATAAAGACTTCAAATCCTGGCATTCTGAAAATTTTGATGAAACCATACCACCACTGGTTATTTTAGAGCATGCAGCCCTTGCAGCCTATTTTATGACAGAAAAATCCTGGACTTTCTGCCCTTATACCACAGCCATACGGCTTCAAAAAAATGGAGCTTGCATTTACGAACTTAAGAATTCTCCTCCAGAGCAGGTGGTATATTATCTGGTAAATGAAAACCGAAAAACGGCTACAATCCATAAATTTCTGGAACTTTTAACTGAGAAACTCAAAACACTTCCGAAAGATAAGATTACTTCTTTTCTCAGTTAAAACAAACATAAAAGAAAAACCTTGCATAATCCTTCGAGCAGTTGTATAGTATTAATTGTAACGATACATAGTTTTGATTACTACATGTAAAAGTTTTCAAAGCTTATATGACACATGCAAGGAGGTATCTGCTATGAGTGCAAAAATAAAAAGAAATATCTGCCGTATGAAAGACCCGGGAAGTGCCATTACCCATCTGATCGCTATGGTGTCTGCTGCCATCGCAGCTGTTCCCCTTCTGATCAAGGCAGCAAAAACGCCAGGCTACCTGCATCTGGCAGCACTGGCGGTGTTTATTTTAAGTATGATCTGTCTGTATGGAGCAAGTACCCTGTACCATACACTGAATATTTCCCCTGTTATCAATAAGCGTCTGCGCAAACTGGACCATATGATGATCTTCGTCCTTATTGCCGGAACTTATACCCCGGTATGCCTGATCGTTTTAGGCGATCACACCGGCTGGAACCTTTTAGGCCTTGTATGGGGCATTGCCCTTGTTGGAATCATCATCAATGCCCTGTGGATCACCTGCCCTAAATGGTTTTCTTCCCTGATCTACATTGCTATGGGCTGGATCTGCATCCTGGCGATCTCCAAGATCATTGCAGCGCTTCCGTCAGGAGGCTTTGCATGGTTACTTGCAGGCGGTATCATTTACACAGTTGGAGGCATCATCTACGCCCTGAAACTGCCTATCTTTAATTCCAGACACCGCTATTTCGGTTCCCATGAGATCTTTCACCTGTTTGTCATGGGCGGCAGTCTGTGTCACTATATGATGATGTATCAGTTTGTGGCATAAACCTGGTCCTCTGCAACCATGCACAGATCCATATTGCAGCCATGACTGATCAGCTCCTCTTTCTTTTTCCGGGGGAGCTGTTTGATTGCGTATTCCCGCTTCATAGCCTCCTGTTTTGTCTCAAAGGCTTCATAATAGGCCAGTGTAACCGGCCTTCTGGATTTTGTGTATTTGGCTCCGGTGCCGCTGTTGTGGGCATGGAGCCGTTTTTTTAAGTCATTGGTCCATCCGCAGTACAATGTTCCGTCTGCGCAGTGGAGTATATAGGTATAATTCATGTCTTTCCCCTGATGCACTATCTTATGATCTTACAGACCCCGGTCCCTTTCCTCTCCTGGTGCCCACTGGGTTATGTACCAGGCAGGGCAAAAAGCCCTGCCGTCCAGGTTCCGGAACCTGTAAGATCTATATAAAGCATCAGCGGATGCGTTACTATCATTATACGCTGATGCTTTTAAACTGTGTCAGTCCTTTTAAATTTTCCTTCTGAAAACTAAAAACGCCTGCCGCCGCCACCATGGCTGCGTCCGCTGTTGGAAGTATGTACTGTGCTCCGTCCTGATGAACTGCCTCCTGAATGTCCTCTGCCGCTTCCACCGGAAGTATTCCTTGGAATAGGAATGGAGCGGACAAACTGATTGACTAGCTTATCACCGGTAACAGAAAAATGAAAAGCGCAGTCTGCCCTGTATGCCTGAAGGCTGTTAGCTGCTTCCCTGCTGCTCTGCTTCATGGCATAGCGTTTTTTTATGTCCATACACACAGAGCCTGCCAGAATACCGGCGATCACAACCGCTGCCACTGCCTCATACCAGCGGATACTGCGGTAACGGACGATTTCCCCGGTATCACGGTCATAAGTATACTGACCAGACTCCACTCCCTGTTTCACATAGTCACTTACATCTTCCAGAAAAATCTGGGAAGCTGCCGCAAAATCCCTGTTTCCCAGATTTCCATATACATCATCTAAGATGGTTTCAATGCGCTCATCTGTAAGCAGGGTGATCATTGTCCCTGAAGTAGAAATATAACATTCTCCTCCTGACTGGCCCGGTCCGTCCATATAGTACAGAAGCAGTACACCGCTGGCTTTCTTTCCGACGCCAAATCCGCCGTAATCATAATAATCATCTGCATATTCTTCCGCCGTGCGGTCGTCTGCATAAGCGCTTACTACGACTACATCCATTTTTGTGTTTTTTCTGCACTGGGCGATCTCTTCCTCTAACTGGATCTTTTCTGTTTCACTGAACAGTCCCGCCTGGTCAAACACCCGCGTCTGACCGCTTACAGCTCCTGTCTGATCTGCCCACACTGCCATACTGCCCATGATCAGAAATACACAGATCAGCAGACCGGTCATTATCCCTTTTATCTTTTTCATCTCATCACCTCATCAGCCGATCCAGTATCCTAAAAACAGCAATATCACACATACCGGGATAAAAATACTTAAAAATAAAACTGCCAGCTTTTTCTGATCCACCGGAAGTTCACCCCATATCTTTCCCGTCTGTCCGTTTAAGGCAAAATAGTAGATCTTTCCTCTTGCCTTATCATTGTAAGTCACTGTCCACACAGGAAGCAGGGCCGTTGCCCAGGTCTCTCCTGTAATATCCGCCTGGTTCTTTCGTATCTGAACGCTGGAATAATTTCCTGTCTGACTGCTGAGACTGGATAATGCAAACTGCCTTACTTCTTCTTTCACTTCATTTACAAAACTGTCCTTTTCCATATCCCTGTTTTCTGCCATAAATCCGGAAAGATAACCCATGGAAAAGTCTTTTTTCTCATTCAGGCGGTAAGGCAGCACACCGTCGATCAGCTTTCGATTGGCTTTTTTTAAGGCATTTCTGGCTACAGAGTCAACGTTCATATCTCCCTGTCTGCGGATATCATAAACTTTTGTCTCTGTATAGCGCATTCCCGCCATATCCCACACTCTGACCGTCTTTCCCTCTGCCTGCAGATCACCTTTCACCTGGCAGCTATATAACCAGTAAGGAAAATACACACCGGTCATGCTCTCGATCTGACTGGCAGAAAAGAAATAATCAGGTACAAATTTTTTCCGGCCCACCCACTGGGTAAATATTTCCTGAGCCTTTTTCTTATCGATCTGGAAAGGAACTACATAATCAGGCTTAAACTCACCCCGCAGCTTTTCCTCCAGGACAATGGGATTGTGACAGTAGTAGCAGAAAGAAGCCGCTGTTGTCTCGTCTGTGACGATCTGGGCGCCACAGCTGGGGCAGGTGTACATGATGGGGGTAACAGTCTTTTTGGAGCCTGATACATGTTCCTCTGTCCCAGCCTCAGATCCTGCTCCTTCTGGTTCAGGATCACGCTGGACTTCTGCCTGCTTTCTGGCCTTCTCAAGCTCCCGCTTCTCTATCTCGTCCAGTTCTTCCTGTGAAAACTCGGAAAGGCAGTATTCACATTTATATTTCTGCTTTTCTGCATTAAACGTAAGCCCACCGCCGCAGTTGGGGCATTTATAGGTTATCACTCCCATACTCAGGCTTCTCCTCTTGGGCTTCCACATTCACTGCAGAACTTGCCCTTATTAACAGTACCGCAGTTTGGACAGGTCCACTCTACGGAAGGCCTTGGTTTTCCACACTCGCTGCAGAATTTTCCTGTGTTTTCCACATGGCAGGCAGGACAGATCCACGGCTGATTTGCAGTCTGCGCCGGCCGGACTGCTTGGGCGCCTGCATTTGCTGCTCCATAACCCATCTGTCCGCCCTGGAAGCCTCCATTTCCTGTTCCATATGGCATCTGCTGTCCCTGCTGCATCTGCCGGTTCATCTGCATCTGCTGCATATTGGTTGCGGAAGCGGCTCCCATAAACGCACCGCTGTTCTGCATGCCAAATCCCATTCCCATATATCCTGCCATGGCACCATTTGAATTGGTTCCGGCGCCTTTCAGACCTTCGGCAATGGTACTTTGTACATAACCTTCTCTTACGGAAGGATCTCCCATCATAGCGCCTTTGTTGCGCATGTTGATCAGTTCCTGGGATGTCTCATCGTAGGAAATACTTGCAATTCCCACAGACTGGATCTCCATACCACGCAGTTCTTTCCACTGCTCATCCAGTACATTTGCCATATATTTTCCCAGTTCCATGCTCTTGGACGGAACATAGGAAATGCGGATACCATCTGCTGACATCTGGTTAATGGAAGTCTGCAGTGCCTCTAAAAACTCATTTAAGTACTGCTCATTAATATCTTCCATTTCCAGGCGTTCTGCATTTTTCGGAACCACTTCTGCATAGAATTTCAGCGGATCTGTGATCTTAATGGAATACGTTCCATGGGCCCGTAAAAACAACTCTGCATTATAAAAACTGTCAAAATAGTTGATGGCATTTTTGGTACCAAACTTCAGTCCCCGGATCTCCTGAAGATTGATATAATATACCCTCTGTGCAGTGGGGGCAATACCGCCAAAACGGATCCTTCCCAGGGACTCTTTTACTGCTTTTCCCAACGTTCCGTTCATCAGGGAAGGCTGTGTATCCAGGCTTACTTTGTAATATCCAGGCTCTGCCGTATAATCCACTACTTTTCCGCCGTCTACCAAAAGCATGAACTGATCCGGGTATACATGGATAATGGAACCTTCTGTTACCATGTTATCGGAACCTTTTCCATTTTCCCCTTTTCCTTTACGGATCTGAACGCCCTTTGTAAAAACAGTCTGGGCCCCCATATTGTCAGGTTCTAAGGCCTCCAGCCACTGATCCGCCAGTCCCGTTCCTACTGCATGTGCTGCCGCTTTTATAATTCCCATTTATTTTTTCCCCTTTCTACTGGTTTTCTTATGCTTTATGGGCTCTACAAAATGGATCGCCCGGTTGATCAGGGCCATTCCCGCTGCCAGCTGGATCAGGATACTGAAACCGATCCAGTGCTTTATGATAAATCCATTTTCCGGTATTCCAAAATAACTTACAATATCTGCTAACGGTGTTCCTCTTCCTGCCTGTCCCCCGATCACTGCCATAAATGTAACAGCCGGATTTAACAAAAACAGATAAAAGAAACCACCGGAAGAAGCTTTCGCACTGCTCTCACCTAAAACATAGGCTGCGCTCCGCTGCAGATCCATTCCTGATACGGAAAGAGCAAAGCGGTTCAGAAAGTAAGTTCCCGCAACCACAGCGGTCAGTGTTCCATATGTTACAACCGTTGAAACCGTAGATCTCTTAAAAGCTGCTGAAAAACAGATGCCAATACTTCCTGCAAAAAAAGCTACTGTTACATAACATAGGATCAGAGAAAACGCATCTGTCCAGGTAATTCCTCCATATACAAATACCATGGCAACTGCCGGAAAACTGGAAAGGATCAGCAAAAATAAGGTACTGAGGGCACTTAAAAGCTTTCCTGTTACGATCTGTCCGGCACTCATCCGTGTAGTCAGCATCAGATCTAAGGTCTGCCGCTCCCGTTCCCCGCTGATCGCTGAAGCAGTCACTGCAGGAACGATAAACATTAACAGGATAAATTCCATGGACGTAACAAATTCATATAATTCCATAAAACTGCTGTACTGGATACTGGCTGACGCCTTTACCTGCATGATCACAGAATACATATTTAAAAGAGTCACCAAAAACAAGATCCCATTAAACAGGAAAATGATCAGGGGCAGCTTCATGCTTCTGGAACTTACCCGCATTTCCCGGTTATAGACCGGATTCTGCTTCATAAGACGTCACCACCCTTTCTTCTTCATGGTCAGTCAGCTGCATAAAGACTGTTTCCAAGCTGCCTTTCTCTCTGGTAAAGCCATTTACCAGCACATCACTGTCGATCAGCTGCTGCAGCAGGATCGCCTCATCCTGGGCATCCCCGGTGAAGCGGACACAGATATCCTTTTCCCTCATGGAAATAGTGCGCACACAGGGGTGGCTCTTTAAAATAGACAACGCTTTTTCCATGTTGCTGTAAACAGAGATCACCAGGGGATTGGACGCATTGACCCTTGATAAAATGTCCTGGATATTTCCCTCTAAGATCATCCTTCCCTGGTCAATGATACCGATATCCGTACACATTTCAGAAAGTTCCGAGAGCACATGGGAGCTGATGAGAATGGTCTTTCCCGCAAATTTCAGGTCTTCCAGTATCTCCTTAAACTCCACTCTTGTGCGGGGATCCAGTCCGGAAGTAGGCTCATCTAAGATCAGGATCTGGGGATCGTGGATCAGCGCCCTTGCCAGACACAACCGCTGTTTCATACCTCTGGAAAGACCGTCCACATAAAAATCCAGCTTATCTTCCAGACCCACCTGCTCCAAAAGGGCAGTGTAACGTTTCCTTGCCACCAGTCCGTCCAACTGATAACAGGAAGCAAAGAAACTCATATATTCCCCTACTGTCAGGTTATCGTAAACACCGAAAAAATCAGGCACATATCCAATACAGGACTTTAACTGGTCCGGATCTGCCAGAGCATCTTTTCCGTTGATCAATACGCTTCCCTCTTCTGCCTGTAAAAGCCCGGTCATGATCTTGATCGCCGTCGTCTTTCCCGCTCCATTGGGACCGACAAATCCATAAAGAGCGCCTTCCTTTACAGTCATGTCCAGACCACTTAAAGCATGATATTTGCCATATATTTTATGCAGATTTTCAATCTTAAGCATTACTTGCTCCTTCCTGTGACTGTAAGTACCGGAAGCATGATATTCCAGGTATATTCTCCTGTGGTATCATATACATACTTCACTGTAATGGTATTTCCCGGTGACAGATATTCTTCCAGCTCTTCCCTGGTATAGTGATCTTTCTCCGGCTTCATCAGATCATAGTCCCCTGTATTGTAATTATAAAAATACATGCCGCCTGTAAATGGAACTGTGTAATAATAACGCAGACTGTCAGAAGCCTCTGCTGTCAGCGGATGGAAGTCCAAAGCTTCCACATCTGTTTCATTTCCCAGATAATACTCCAAGATCACAGGCGCCATTCCATACATGGTATTTCTGTCCGCGTCATATTCTCCGGAAAGAACATTTGGCTGTTTCTGCATGGCAGATCTGTATACATTTCCGCCCTTTTCATAATTTACATCCAGTTCTGAGGTAAGAAGGGTACAGCCATAAGCCTCATAGTCATTTTTCTTCAGGAAATCCAGATTTTCTTTTCCTCTTCCAAAAGCAACCACACTGGCCTGTGCATGATAACCGGAAAGATAATTTTCAATATAAAATGAAAGCAGATTGGCCCGCTCTAATGCCTGAACATAGGTGGCATCTTCCATATCCCCGTTTCTGTCATACAGGGAAACGCCTGTGATCTGGGAAGCCAGCGCATAGCTGAAATTGGTCGCGCAGAAAGTCACCTGACGGTTATCTAAGGAGATCGTCTCACCTGGTTCCATATTTCCGATCAGCAGCAGCTGATTGTAAAGAAGAATTGCTGCGTTCTCTACTGCATAAGAATAGTTATTGGTAAGAGTACCGGAAACTGTTCCGTTAAAAGCCCGGATCTCACCTGAGAAACCTTCTCCTGTTTCATTCTGGGTGTGAAGCTCCATCTGGAAAATTTTGGAATTAAAGGCCCCTGTATCCACTGCCTGGATCCAGGTGGCATCTTCCCCATAGCGGATGGTGATATCTGCTTCTCCTTCACCGAAAAATTCCTTCGATGGATTTTGGTCATAATAAGGACTGCCTGTAACAGGATACAGACGGTACTGGGGATTTAATTCCACTGAATATGTCTTATTATAAGGAGCCCGCATATTGATAAAAGTCGTCTCTGTTTTATCTGTCTGACTGGTATTTTCTATGGTAGCGTAAGTGAAAAACGGGCCCTTAAAACGGGTTCCTGTTCCCATTAAGATCACCATACCAGTGGTACAGATGGCGATCAGTGCCACTGCAGGCTGGTAATATTCCCGCAGATCTCTTTGTTTTAAGAAGAAATAAAGTCCCGGACCTGCCAGGGCAATATATGCCACTGCCAGGGTCATGTAAAATCCGATCTTTGGAAGATTGCGAATATTTCCTGTATTTACCAGACTCTGGACAGACCAGAACTGGTTGTAATTTCCACCACCTGCGTTGCTGTTTAAGGTATTGATTCTGTCTTCACCAAGGAGTGCTGTAAGGAAATAATCTGCATAGGAGTTGTCTTTTAAACAATATTCTTCCAGATCCGTAAAATCAAAAATTGCTGCCGCTGCCATTCCATTTCCTACAGAAGTAGCAGAAAGAACCGTAAGGGAACCACTTGTAAGCAGGTCTGTTCCGCCTTTTAAATCCACTTCTGTTCCTTCCAGGGAAAGAATATTTTCCCCCGGTTCCCTGGCTGTACGGTCCTGTCCCATCTGGATCTCGTAAACCATTCCAGGTGAAACCGGATATTCCAGCAATTGTTTACTGAAAGCAGATAATGTTTCATCTCCCCTGGCACCTGTTCCAAACAGTAAAATACCGCCACGGTGTACCCATTCCCAGATCGCCTCTGTCTGCTCTTCTGTAAGGGTCTCTGAGTTAAAATCCGTGATCAGAAGCACATCTAACTGGTCCAGTCCCAGTTCTGTATCCGGCAGATCATACACAGACAGGTCAATGGTCTTTGTACGCAGCATACTGTAATTGACACCTACCTGCTCCAGATAGGAAAGGCGTTCCGGCTCATCACAAAGTACACCGATAAACAGCTGGGCTGCATCTGTGTTCAGATCCATTTTCAGCCGTTTGCTAAGTACCTCATTGCCGGCCCCATCCATAAGTGTGATGTACATCAGGTCTGACTTGCTGCAAAGAGAGATATTTAACTTCTTTTCAAGGCTGCTGTCTCCCTGGATCATGACCGGAAATTCGTAGCGGTATGTATCATATTTTTCCTGGGAATTGTTGCTGTAACCGTCATAGTCCGGTTCCTGGGAAGTAACGCACAAAGTTCCTTCAAAGGTTTCCTCTGACGTATTGTCTAACTGTATATCCAGTGGAAGAAAACGCCCGCTTTTTGCCACATTGTCATATCCATAGACCACATCCATACGGATAGGGCCTTCCTCTGGCGCTGCTTCTGTTTTAAGCACCTGCTCACTGTCCGTACTGTCGGAAGTATCCGCTGATGCCCCTGCCGCTGTCCCCATTCCCGGTCCGTCTGCTGTCATGGCAGCCAGAGCCGAAAAACTCATGGAAGCGGACAATATGACCGCAAAAAGGGTGCCTCTCAGCGCCCTTTTTTTTCTCATTCCAACCATTTTATTTTTGCCTGTATCCATCCTGTAATTCCTCTTTAATTACTGTTTTTCGTCCTCAATATTTCCAAAATTTTCCTTATTTACATCAAAACGAACCTGAAGTTTTACAGTAAATACGGTTCCGTTAAGATCACTGGCTACACTAATGGTCCCTCCATGCATATCCACGATCTCCTTTGCAATGGCAAGTCCCAGTCCAGTTCCTCCTGTACTGCTGGAGCGGGACTGCTCTACACGGTAAAATTTATTGAAAATAAGAGGAAGCTCGTCTGCCGGGATCACATATCCATAGTTGGTAACAGAAACTGTTACTGTTTCGCTTTCTGCATGGATCTGCACCAGGACCCGCTTTCCATCTGCTCCGTATTTAATGGCATTTCCGATCAGATTGTCAAACAGTCTGGCTAAAAGATTTCCGTCTGCGTTAATAGTCTTGGCAGGCACATTACTCTGCAGATCATAAGACAGACCCTTTTCCACAAAATTAGGATACGCCTCTTCCAAAAGCTGTCCCAACAGCTTCACAATATCAAGCTGTCCCACATGCATGGCGATCTTGCCATAATTTAACTTGGTAAAACCAAACAGATCCTCGATCAGCTTCTCCAGCCTTCTTGACTTTCCATATGCGATCTCTATGTATTTATGCTGCATATCTTCCGGGATCTGACGGTTCCCTGCCAGAAGTTCCAGATAACCGATAATGGAAGTAAGAGGGGTTCGCAGATCATGGGCCACATTAGTGATCAGCTCGTTTTTCGTCCGCTCCGACTCACGCTCTTTTTCCATCAGCTGCTTGATATCCGCTGCCATCCTGTTTAAATTGGCAGCCATACCGGAAAACTCGTCATCCCCGATCACATCGATCACTGTATTTAAGTTTCCTTCTGATATATTCTGCACTGCATCAGATATTTTACTGATATAGCGGATATAGGGTTCCTGAAGGATCATAAATGTAATGGAAAACAGCAGGATCCCCAGGATCAGATACAAAAGCACCACCGCTGTATGCTGCTTTTCGATCGCCTGGACCATCAGGACCATTTTTCCCTTGTTTCCCATATACCGTGCCACCATAGACAGGTTTGTAACAAAGAACACCTCTACCAGGCAGGTAATAATGGCGCTGTATATGATGTTTGTGATCACCCTGGTCCGGTAGCGTCTGCTTACATCATTTTTCAATCTTATAACCTACTCCCCACACAGTTGTGATGATCTTATTCTGCCTGGTATCTTCCTTCATTTTTCCTCTTAAGCGACGGATATGTACCATAACTGTATTGTTGGCTTCGTATACTTTTTCGTTCCACACCTTTTCAAAGATCTCATCGGTGCTGAATACCTTTCCAGGATTGGAAGCTAACAGATAAAGGATGTCAAATTCAATGGGTGTTAATTTGATCTCTTCTCCGTCTACGATCACTTTATGATTGTCACGGTTAATGCTCATTCCCTTAATGGTGATCTCATTGTTCACTGTTTCCCTTGCACCGCTGTTTGGATTTAACTGAGTGTAACGGCGCAGCTGGGATTTTACCCTGGCTGTCAGTTCCAATGGGTTAAATGGCTTTGTCACATAGTCATCTGCACCTGTACCAAGTCCTAAGATCTTATCTAAGTCTGTGGATTTAGCACTGAGCATGATAATGGGAATATTGTTTGTCTCCCGGATCTTTCTGCACATCTCCAGTCCATTCATACCAGGCATCATAATATCTAACAGAACCAAGTGGATATCCTGCTTATCCAGGATACTCAGACCAGCCTCTGCATTTTCAGCTTTAAATACTTTATATCCATCACTGACCAGATAGATCTCGATCAGGTCCGCAATCTCTTTTTCATCATCTACAACAAGAATATTAATATCGGGCATTTGATTGTCCTCCTCTTTGGTTGTTTTTTCCCTTTCATCCCTTTCATTATACCATATACATATGCCTACTTCCTTACTTTTTTCTTGAAAAATTATGGCAAAAAAGGAACTGTGCAGTAAATTTCCCCTGACTGCAGCAGTTCCCTGTTTTTTTCTTTCTTTTTACTGAATATAGCGTTCTATTTTCAGGCGGTACTCATTTTACGATCAAATAATAAGGTGCCAAACAGACAACTTCTCCGGCAGCATTTTTTATTTCAAATATAAGGCGGAAAGTTCCTTTTGATGCACATGCATTTGAGATCTTTCCTTCTTCCATTGACACATTCCAGGCATCGGATCTCTGCCAGCCTGTGAGGCCTTCATAGGCAGTTACTGTTATCTGACCTTCCGGAGGCATATTTAATACCTGAACATTAAAAGACTGTCCCTTTCGCCATCCCTCACTGTCTGATATCCTGACACCGGTGATCTTTAAGGCAGTCCTGACTTTTTCTGCCTTTTTAAAAATAAGCTCTCTTGGTTCTGTTACTGCTTTTCCCTTTAAAGGCATGCTTTCTGTGAATGGATCTGTCTGGTACAGCTGCGCTGTAAAATGGTACTCTTTTTCTTCTTCCGGAAACAGGTCAGAAAGTAAAGTAAGTTTCCAGTTGGAATTTTCATTTTGCATATCACCAAGCGGCAGGATAAAACTGTCTTTTCCGCTGGTCCTGTATTCTCTTTTTCCCACTTTTAACCGGGCATCTTCGGGAAGTTCGGTCTCTCCTGTGCCGGTCAGTACCAAAGCGAACGTTTTTTCTTTTTGCGCAATCTCTTCCCGGGGATCTTCTGCTTTGCAGGTTATTATAACCGTTGGATCTTCTGTTTTGCAGGTTACTGTAACTTTTGGTGTTTCCTCTCTCTCCTCGCTTTCTCTTATTTCAAGATCATATGTTTTTCCCGGCACCACCTGCACTTCCAGTTCCATCTGGCAAACTTTCACTTCTTCTGAGCTGTCTGATGCTATGAAACCCAGTTGATATAAACCTTCTTCTGCTTTCTCTTCTGACTCTTCAAAATCTGCCATGAATTGATAGTCCAAAGAGTTATACTCTGTACTTTCCATATCATAACTGTATTCCTCATCACCACTCATACGGGTAAATTTATTCAGGTCAATCCTGCTGACTTTCTCCTGCACCTTGTAATACCAGAAATCTGTTGTGCTTCTCTCTTCTGACCGCTCTGTCATAATGATCGAAGTCCCCACAGGCAATCCTTCTTCCATCCCGTCTTTTTTCCAGACGATCTTCCGGCTGTCATAGTTTCCGGGAATAAAAGAACGCACATTGTAAAATGCTGTAAAAGATGAAGCCTCATCTATAACTGCTTTTTTATTTTTCTCTGTCTCTGCAGATCTTAACTGGTAACAGGAGCCTGGGAGTATTCCAGAGCCGGAAAAACTGACCGGTATCACCTTACAGACCAGCCAGATCCTGCGTTTAAGGGTAACCTGGTCGTTTCCCAGAGTCACATCAATGTACCGCTCTCTTTCACTGTCTGTAAGGGCTTTTGAAAACTCCAGGATCATATTCAGATCTACCGTTTCCTCTTCCTGTATCCACCAGTTTCCGGGACAGCCATCTTCTGTAAGCAGTTCTTTTCCACTGTCATTAATCTCTAAACAAACCCGAAACTGTCCGTTGGCTCTTTCTCCTGTAAAATCCCCGGGATCTTCTTCTGTTAAATAAAGCCCCGGGGAGAGTTCTACCTCTTTTACCCTAAGGCCCTGTAAGTATTCCGGACACCAGTGAAATGCTTCTTTTAAAGAAACTTTTTTCTCTGCATACTCTGTTTCCAGAAGCACTGTAAAAGCATCCTCTTCATAATATGCTCCTGCTGCCCCTGTCTGCGTTTCTGCTGACTCTTTTTCTGCTGCCATTCCCCAAAAAGCCAGCCTTCCACTAATCTCCATAAGAAATACCAGAAAAAACAATCCTCTGCATATTTTATACTTCTTCTGCTTTTTCATAATCTCTTTTCATAGTCTCATATCCCTTTTTCATATTCCCAAGTACATCTTAATCTGCTGCCTCTGCTCTTAGCTGCGTATCCCAGGTATAGTCGGTCTCTGTATCTGTTTTAAAAAAGCGATAAGTCCGGGACGTATAAGGTTTCATCCACAAAGTCAGCTCCCCTGCCTCATACAGATCTTCCGTCCTGGTCTTTACATCCTCAAAAACCGCCTGGGTACTATCCGGTATCAGTCCCTCCGGCCAGGAAATCTTTATATTCCCCTCGTAATCTTTTACAGAAACAATCAGCTGTACACAAAAACTGCCCTGTTGGTCCTCTTTTACACAGAAAATATCGTTTTCCTTTTCCGGTATCACAAAGGTTCCCTTTAATGTTTTTTCAAAAGGAGACAACGACTGTACCTCTATGTCATAAACTCCCGGAGCCATATCCTGAATTACGATACGCTCAGAACTTCCTGCCCCCTGCTGTGGATACAAAATACCTTCTCCGCCTTTTTCTTCCCCATCTTTTCTCACCTGATAAATGTAATGGATGGGCGTATCAGACCATCTGTATCCGTCCTGATCATTGCGAAGTTCTATTGCAAGTGCCTCGGTTTCCGGTGACAGCTGGTATTCATTTCCTTCTTCTGTCAGCCGGTCACTGGTAAAATAAAAAGGAACTGCAGCCATTTCGTAAATATGGGTGCTGCTGTGATGATACCGGGCAAGAACGGGTACTACAAGAGTTGATGCTATAGTTTCTGCCTGTTCCATATGAACCTGTATTTTCACAAGATCCGGAACATCCGCCCATAAAACATCTTTCTTATCTTCCGGCCATATTACTTCCAGTTCATATGCATGGCCCTCTTTTTTTCCTGCTTCAAACCACATATCAGCCGTCTGAAACAGATAATTTTCTGTGACCATTTCTGAAAAACGTCCCAGCTCAGTATTATTTCTTTTTAATACATATGTAAGGGGCAGCGTTCCGGCTGTTGTAACCTGAATGGAATAGTTTTGTCTGGTCTCACTTACATTTCCATTTTTTTCATTTGTCACTGTAAGGGCGTATACCCTGTCTGTTCCCGGCTGCAAATCACCTGTTTTCCCTGCTCTGCTAAAGGGCTGCAGGATCTGTTCCCCATGTTCAAATGCAGCCACTTTTGCGCTTTCCTGCTTATGATCTGCACCGCTGTATCTGGCAAGGGTCTGCAGCCACTGTATCCCTTTTCCAATTTCCGGGATCTTAAACATTACCACACCTTTGATCTGAGACCGTTTAATGGGAATGTCCTCTGTTTCATTGGCATCCCCTTTTGTAATGACCTGATCCCCTTCTGCGGAAATGATCCTGTGTACGATTATGGACTCACCTGACTGGTAGACTACAATGTCCCCGATTTCTGCATCTGCCTTTTTTCTTACTAAAAGCAGAGTTCCTTTTTTTAAAGCAGGTTCCATACTTCCTGAAACAACATTAGCAAAGCCGATACCAAAAGGCATGGGAAAGGGATCTTTTAATACACGTTCTGCACAGATCATGTACATCCCTGTGCCTAATACCAGCCCCAGAATTGTCATTACAAACCTGCGGATCCATTTTTTCATTTATCCATGCCTCTCTGTTCATCGATGCTAAATTTTCCGTTTTTGTCTACCTTCAGTCCTGCCGGTGTCCGGTTGCTTCCGTCTTCTTCCGGCGGGATCACACCCTCTGGTATGTATACCTTCTGCTTTTTATCAATAACCGCCCGGTATGAAGTGTCCGGAAGGAATGTACTTTCTTTTAAAGTCAGCACCAGTTCTATTGCCCGGATCTGTTTTCCCACCCGGATCTTAAACGGACTGTTTTCCCGGAAAACAAATGAAACAGGTTCTTTTTTCTTTCGTTCCAGTTTCCAAACCAGCTGATAAGCGGTACCATCCGGCATAAGAACTTCCCACTTCTGTTTTCCAAAGGGAACTTTTTCCAAAACAAAACGTCCATCCACAGCAATTTTTTCTTCTTTTCCGCTCCATTTCAGAGTTCCGCCTGCTGCTTCTTTTATAAAGCCGGTAACATAGATCCTGCGTCTGAAAAATAAAAGGATGAACCAGAAGAATACACCTGGCAAAAACAGGGTTTTCCATTTGAAAGCCGGGGCAGATCTTTCGCAAACAGCAGCTGTATAACTTTCTTTTATCCAGATATACAGTTTCAGGATCCGTCTATACAGAACATATAATCAGTCTACCTGGTCAGCAGTTAATTCTATGGAGAAGCTGGTTTTTACGGAGGCAAGTATGGTATTATCTGCAGCAGCCAGACCAGTTCCTTCATTCACAGAAATTTTATTGTAGGAATTTGAGTCCTGATCCTTCACCACAACCTTACTTGTCCCTGCGATCAGCGCCCCCAGGATCGTATCCGCACCGTCATCTCCTTCAAACTCCCACTCCCAGGTAATATTGGTACTGGAGAGATTGTTTAATTGATCTGCCAGATCTTCTCCCGGTGCATAGATCTTTGCAGCATCTGTTTCTACTGTATAGATCGTCTGTCCCTGCTCTGCACCGGTTCCTGCACTGCCGGTAACAGGCTGGGAGTCTGCCAGCAGATTAGCAATATTCTGTCCGATCTCACTGAGGCTGTCTTTTGTCTTTGAGCCAGTTACTTTTGCACCGCTGTAAACTACGGGATAGTAATTGGCATCAACATTGGCTGCGTTTTCCAGGGTATAATAATTAACTCCCTGTATATACCCCTTCGCCTTTTCATACGCACCACCTGTCTCCGTATAGTATTCATTCCCCCCATTTGCAAAATCCTCTGCCTTTACATCATGGGCTTCCACCATCACCCCATATTCACCTTTCTTCAGATAAATATTCTGTGTCTTGATGGTTCCGTATACTCTGGTGCTTACTTCCGGGGTTCCGTTTAATGTAATGTGAAGTCCACTGTTAGAATTCCTGGTTCCGGGGGCTATCACATCGGTTCCGGCAGCAGAACTTTTAACCGTAACGGAACTGTCCGTATTGGAGACAATGGTGTTGGAGTCTGCTCCTGCGTAAGCATCCCCATAAAGACTTCCGCTGATCCCCAGATTTACGCCCCATTTTGCTGCCCTTGCGCTGTCCTGGGCTGCATCTGCTGTGGTGTATTTTGCGAATGTTCCGCTGATCATACTGGTGGTTAAAAGAGCTGCGATCATAAGTCCTGATGCTGTACGCATCCTTTTGTTTTTCTTCATACCTGATTTCTCCTTTCACATTCCATGGCATATATTCTGTTTTTTTCATATCGGTTTCTGCGGACTGCATCATACATAACAAACAGAAGGATCGGGAACACAACACAGACCATCATTCCTTTTGACGTCTGCATAAAGACCACTGCATTTCCCAGTCCCTGGATCCGCCTGCGGTATACACCGGCCAGATTTTTTGCCGGCACTACAGCATTGTCCTTTACATTATTGGCATCCCCTTTTGTAACCCATGCCAGACTTCCATTTTCATCTGTTGTAATTGACTCCACTCTGTGGGTGACAATGCTTTTTCCGTTTCCTGCAGGATCAAAAAATGCGATCACATCCCCTGGCCTTACATCCGAGGCAGATTTTGTATGGCAAAAAATCAGGTCCCCTGCCTGAAATTCCGGATACATGGAATCTGTCAGTACCACCATTGGGAAAGTACCTGCAATATTCGGCACCCGCTCCCTGTTTATATGGCTTTTAAACAACAGTGTGCAGTTTATAACTACAACCGGCAGGATCAGGATACACAAAAGCGTCCCCACAAAAGTTCCCATCTTGCTAACCCATTCTTTTTCCACTGCCCTTTCCCTCCTTTAAAAAACAGATATTTTCTGTTACATACCGCTGGTAATCTTCCTTTATTTTTCGTTTGTTTCTGAGCCTGTAGGGAACACGGAGATCTCCTTTTAACAACATTACTTCTCTGATCTGTTCTACGTAATCCAGATTTACGATATAGCCTCTGTGGCAGCGGTAAAAACGTGGATCTTCTCTCAGCTGTTCTTCGATCCTGCCAAGATTTTGGGAACATTTAAACTCCCTTCCGTCTTTTCGCCTGCCATATACCCGGTGCTCCCTGGCTTCAAAATACACCAGTTCATCATAACCGTAATAGCTGTAATCTCCCTGTGTACGGACTGAAAATCTGGGATTTTTTCTTTTGAAAAGCTGGTCTAACCGCTTCACCAGGCGCTCCTTTTTCAAAGGTTTTATCATGTAATCCAGTGCGTTCATTTCATAACTTTCCACAGCGTATTCCCTGTTTGCAGTGAGAAATATAAGAGGGGTTCCATCCTCTTTTTCCCGGATCCGCCGGACTGCTTCAACGCTCCTTTGGCCGTTCATCACAAGATCCAGGATCAGAAGGTCAAAATGTTCCCCCTGAGCCATGTCTTTTTCCAGAAATGTAAGATCTGTATAAGAAGTCACAGAAAATACCCTGTGTGTTTCCTGGAAATACGCTTTTAGGGCATCTTTTAAAAGCGTTAAATGGTCCTCTGCCGTGTCAGCAACTGCTATTTTCCACATAGGCACAGATTCTCCTTTTACATTTTGTAGCTTTGCTTTATTTTGTTTAAACTGGTTGGGATCAAAAAAGACTCCAGATAGAAAAGAAATATTTAAAAAAGATCAAAATAAAAGATACTGGTATCGTACCATAACTATTTTTCTTTGCAACCACTTTTTCCTAAAATGCAGAAATTCTTTCCTAAACAGCAGATTGCAATTAAAAAAGTCAAAAAAAAGAAGGACTGCGTAAACAGCCCTTCTCAGATTAAATTTTATTCATTACTGCTTTCGATCGGCTGGAAGATCCTGGTCACTGCCGGGTCTTTTGACTCCTGGCAGGCCTTTGCCATTTCGATGGCTTCTTCGCAGAACTGATCCTGGGAATTTACAAGGACCTTTCCACGCTTGTCCACTTTCTCGTAGCTTCCATCCGGCTGGAGAAGATGTGCTTTTACATTGTCTTCCAGTTCCAGTTTCAGGATATGGATCACCTTTTCTTTCAGGTTTTCATCTTCTACCGGGAACAGGATCTCCACACGGCGATCCAAGTTTCTTGGCATCCAGTCTGCACTGCCCATATAAACTTCCGGACTTGCGTCATTAAAGAAATAGAAAATACGGCTGTGTTCCAGGAAATTTCCTACGATGGAGCGCACGGAAATATTTTCGCTAAGACCGGGAACTCCTGCTTTCAGGCAGCAGATACCACGGACGATCAGCTCTATTTTTACCCCTGCACAGGAAGCGTCATAAAGGGCGGAAATGATCTCCTTATCGCAAAGGGAGTTCATTTTTGCCATAATGTGAGCTTCTCTTCCTGCTCTTGCATGCTCTGTCTCACGGTTGATCATGCGCAGGAAACGATGGCGCAGCCATAAAGGAGCTACTGACAGCTTGTTCCATGCTCTTGGCTCTGAATAGCCGGAAAGCATATTAAATACAGCAGTTGCGTCTTCACCGATCTGGGGATCGCAGGTTAAGATACCGCAGTCTGTATACAGTTTTGCAGTGGAGTCATTGTAGTTTCCGGTTCCCAGGTGGACATAACGGCGGATACCGTCTTCTTCCATACGGACAACCAGAGTGATCTTACTGTGGGTCTTTAAGCCCACCAGACCATAGATAACATGGCAGCCAGCTTTCTCTAACATCTTTGCCCAGTTGATATTATTTTCCTCATCAAAACGGGCTTTCAGCTCTACCAGAACAGAAACCTGCTTGCCGTTGTCTGCTGCCTCTGCCAGTGCCGCAATGATCGGTGAATTTCCGCTGACACGGTATAAGGTCTGCTTGATGGCAAGGACTTCCGGATCTCTTGCTGCACTGCGGACAAAATTAACGACCGGGTCAAAGCTCTGGTATGGATGGTGGAGCAGGATATCGCCTTTGCGGATATTGGTGAAAATATTGTCCTCATTCATCAGTTCCGGAACAGGCTGCGGTGTGTATTTCGGAGTCTTTAAATGGTCAAACCCATCAAGACCATACATTTTCATTAAAAAGGTCAGATCCAGTGGTCCGGATATCTGGAAGATATCTTCGGAGCTGATGGAAAGTTCCTTCTTTAAGATCTTTAAAAGCTGTTTATCCACATTGGACTCGATCTCAAGGCGGATGGCTTCGCCCCACTGACGCTTCTTTAACTGCTTCTGGATCTCTTCCAGAAGGTCTACTGCTTCTTCTTCATCTAATGAGAAATCTGCATTTCGCATGATACGGAAAGGATGGGATGCCACAATGTCATAATTTAAGAATAATGACTGCATGTTCCGCTCAATGATCTCCTCTAACAGGATGACCACTCTCTGGGTTTCTCCGTTCTCATCCTTTTCTTCCGGCAGCTCTACAATCCTTGGGATAACAGATGGAACCTGTACCATGGCAAATTCCAGCTCTGCCTCTTTTTCATTCTTCTTTTTCAAAAGAGCGGCAATGTTTAATGTTTTATTGCGGATCAGAGGAAACGGTCTGGATGAGTCAAAGGCCATTGGTGTAAGGACCGGATATACATTTTTGTGGAAATATTCATCTGCAAAAGCAGCCTCATCTTCGGTAAGGTCTTCATGTTCCATGACAATGCGCAGACCATTCTGCTTTAAAGCAGGTACCAGGGAGCGGTTGTAGGTGGAATACTGCAGATCTACCAGCTGGTGAGTCTTTTCACTGATCTTGTCCAGCTGCTCTTTTGCAGTAAGTCCTGCAATATCTTTTTTGGCATATTTCGCATGGACCATGTCTTTTAAAGAAGCTACACGGACCATGTAAAACTCATCCAGATTAGAAGCTGTAATGCTTAAAAATTTCAGGCGGTCAAACAAAGGGGTACTTTTATCTCTTGCTTCGCTTAACACACGGTAGTTAAACTCGATCCAGCTTAGTTCGCGGTTTACATAATCATTTTTCTCAGCCATTTTACACTCTCCTCTTCTGCTTCAGCACAGGACGTATTCCAAATATTTCTTCAAAGAAAGCTGCCTTCTGTTCAAAAGAGGCACTCTCTAAGGCCAGATCACCCTTATAACCGGTAGTGATCACCAGCTGGCCTTCTCTTACTGCCATACGGCAGTCGATCAGCTTTGACTTATGGGTCTTGTCCATAGAGTTGGCAAGACGCAGGATTGCTGTCAGCTTTGCGATCAGAATGGTAATGGCCGTCCGGTCAGATACTCCTGCCAGATCCTGTCCTGCTTCTGTTTCCAGCTGCATCATATCATAATCGAAATCACGGATGTTATAACGCACTACATTGGCAATGATCTCACGCTCTAAATGGCTTAAACCAATGATCTCTGTAGACATGATCAGAGTATAGCCACATTCATTGGAGTTTTTCATGCTGATAAACTTTCCGCAGGCATGAAGGGTAACTGCGATCTGAAGCAGCAGACGTTCTCTGTCCCCTAATCCGTGAAATCTCCTGGTGCTGTCAAAAATATTCATGGCATACTGCTCCAACACCTGATTATGGCTGGCATGACACTTATATTTTTTCGCCATGTTTCTGGCTGCCGCAAGAATATCATTTTCAAAGTTATGGTCAAAGCGGATCAGCTTTTTATCGCTGGCATATTCCGCTGCAATACCATCACATATGCCGATCGCCGGGATCCAGAACATTTCCGCACCTGTTATATCTAAAATCCTTGTATACACAGTTGCTGCCGGAAGAAGAAGGGCTGCATATTCACTGTTTACACCGAAATTTTCCTCAATCTGGTCAATGGTCATCTGGGAGAGTTTATCGTAAAAAGCATGCATGGCAGCTGAGTCTACCCTGTTTTCCCCGCCTTTTATACCCAGACGGCGCATAAGATATAAAATATTGTCACCGATACCGATCAGATTGGTGATCTGGCGGTCTCTTAAGTACATTTTCCGGAATGTGATCAGCTCGTTATCCACGATCTCTTCAATATGAAGTCTGTGGCCGTCCACACTGGCAGGTATTTTGGCTAACTGGCTGCGCAGACGCAGGCTGCCAAGAGGCAGGTTCTGGGTAGCCACCAGAGAGTCTTTATCGAAAAGGGAGATCTGTGCACTGCCAAAACCTACATCCACGATGGCTGTACCCTTCTGGATGATCTGGTTAAACTCACCGCCTTTGGAGGCAACGGCCTTGTAGCTGATAAAGCGCTGTTCCGAGTTGCTGATAATGTGCACTTCCAGCCCTGTGCGCACCCGGATCTGGTCCAGGATGATCCGGCTGTTTTTCGCTTCACGCATGGCAGTAGTGGCATAGGCACGATAGTCCTTGACCCGGTACATTTTCATGGTTTCCGTAAATTTTTCCAATACCCGGCACATTTCATCTACCAGGTCATAACTTATTTTCCCTTCACTGAAGGTATCGCTTCCCAAAGCGATCACATGACGGATATGCTCAACATTTCTTATCCCTGTTTTATCTGAGATCTCATAGATCCCTAACTCCAGTGCAAAGGAACCTACATCGATCGCTGCAAACATCCTAACTGCCACTTTTTTCCTCCTTACGAGAGAACTGTAATGTTCTTTTAAAAAATTCCCCAAAACGGGGAATTTGAAAATAGTTCTATTTTATACATCTGTATACAGTATTCTACCTCAATTTAACCTGCCTTACCCTCATATGGGAGTAAAGGCTTTGTAAATTTTATGTAAAATCGCATAACTACACCCATTCTTACTTTCTGCCTAACAGATGAGTAATAAACTGGGAAGCAGTACGTCCGGACAGTCCGCCGTGGCTGATTTCCCACTTGTTTGCCTCTAAAAGCAGTTCTTCTTCCGGCATATCCAGATGGTATTTTTCTGCCAGAGCCTTTACAATGCCCTGGAACTGGAACTTGTCCGGAGAACCATAGTAGATGGTCACACCGAAACGGGCTGCTAAAGACAGCTTCTCCTGAACGGTATCATTGTTGTGCAGATCATCATCTAATTCTCTCTTGTCAGAGAATTTCTCACGGATCAGATGACGGCGGTTGGAGGTTGCATAAATAAGCACATTCTTCGGACGTTTTCCAAGTCCGCCCTCTAAGATCGCTTTCAGATATTTATATTCCAGCTCATACTCTTCAAAAGAAAGGTCATCCATATAGATAATAAACTTGTAGTTACGGTCTTTGATCTGCTCTAAGACTTCAGAAAGTGCCTTAAACTGATGCTTGTACACTTCAATCATACGCAGTCCCTGACCATAATATTCATTGAGGATGGCTTTTACGCTGGAAGATTTTCCGGTTCCCGCATCTCCAAAGAGCAGGACATTATTTGCTTCTTTTCCGCTGATAAAGGCTTCTGTATTCTCGATCAGTTTCTTTTTCTGCATTTCATATCCTACAATGTCTTTAAAGTAAATATGCTCTACATTGATGATCGGATCAATGATCACTTTGTGTTCTTCTTCTTTTTCGATAATGCGGAATGCCTTGTTTAAACCAAATTTTCCAACACCATATTCGCCGTAAAATGCAGCCATATGGCTCTGGAATTCATTTTCATCTTCTGACTGCTCTAAAAGGACTGCCAGATCTACGATGCGGTCACGGATCCGTCTGTTAAATACACGGCTCTCCTGTCTGGATGGGCGATAGTGGGCAATTTCTTTCCACATAGCTGCCGGTTCCAGTGTTTCCAGATCATAATCAAATAATGCCTTAAAAATGCGGTAATCATTTTTTGCCAGCATATCCAGGGTGCCTCCCGCATTTCCGCGGATCTCGCAGGTGGTAGTGTAGGCATTTTCATTGTCTGCAAGGCAGAGCGCTAAGAAGCAGTGCCATAAATTGCCCTCAAAACCATATTCTACTGCCAGTTCCACCAGTTCTCCTGCACAGGCAAACGGGTCTGCTTTCTGTCCTTCTTTTCCCAGTCCCATAAGGCCTGCCATATCCTCAAAAAGATCTTCATGTTTTAAATTTCTATAGATCACAAGTTCACTGATATTCATGTTTCTGTCCTCTTTCTGTATTTTGGATCATATCCTATTTATCTGTCTGTGCCTCATAATTTCCCAGAACCCTTAAAGTAGCTGCTTCCTCGGAAATGCCTTTTAAAGCATTCTGGACTGCAGGATCACTTAAGGTACCTTCCACATCTACAAAGAAACGGTATTCCCAGCTTCTTCCCGGGATCGGTCTGGATTCGATCATCAGCATATTAACACCATTGTAGATCAGGTTTCCTAACATATTGTAAAGAGTACCGCTCTTGTGGGCACATTCAAAACAGATACTGATCTTGTTGGCTCCCTTACAGTATACCGGATCTTTTGCCAGAATGATAAAGCGGGTCACATTATTTTTATTGTAATTAATGGATGGCTGGAGCACTTTCAGACCATACAGCTTTCCGGCGATCTCGCTGGCTACAGCTGCCTGGGTCACATCTGCATCCTCTAATACCTTCTTTGCGGAAACAGCTGTGTTTTCCATACTTACCTGGCGCCACTGTCTGTGGCTGTTTAAATACTGGGAACACTGCATCAGTGCCTGAGGATGGGAATATACCTGACGGATGTCCTCTAAAGTTGCTCCCGGAAGTCCTAAAAGGGCGTGATTTACGGCAAGTTCTGTCTCTCCTACTATGTATACATTATGCTTTACCAGAAGATCGTAATTGTCGCTGACTGCCCCTGCGGAAGAATTTTCAATAGGGAGTACCGCATAGTCCGCTCTTCCCTCTTCTACTTCCACCATAGCATCTTCCATGGATTTTACATGATATACATCTGCGTCCTGTCCAAAATACTGAAGGGCCGCCCCATGTCCATAGGAACCTTCCACTCCCTGATAGGCAATGCGCACGCCTTCTTTTTTCAGGTCATCTACCATGGTAAATCCGGTCTCAAGGGCCTGTCCATGACGTACTAAAAGACCATACTGCAGTTTGCGGCTGATGGTCATAATCTGTGAAAACAGTTCATAAACGCCTTTTTTATTAAACTCGCTGTCTGCCATAGCCATCACAGAGTCTAATTTCTGCCGTTCCCGCTCCCCATCGTAGACTTTCTTTCCTGTCTGAATTTTAAATTCAGCTACATCGGAACAGAGCGCCATTCTTTTTTCAAACAGTTCTACTAACTGGTTGTCGATCCCATCCAGTTTTTTCCGTATTTCCTGAAGATCCAGATTTTCCATAATTTTCCATCCTCGCTTATGTCTTTTCTTTTACCGCTTATGTTGCTTCTTTATTTTCCAGCTCTTTCCTGCTGCTGTTTTTTTATCATCTCACTGATGATCTCTCTGGTATAGGCCCCGGGGAATTTCTTTTTATCCAAAGGAAGCTCCTTTAAATAAATAGGCTCTCCGTATTCAATGATCACATGGCTTTTCCGGATCCATGGGATATGACGTTCAAATACATCATCTGTACCTGTGATCGCTACGGGGATAACCGGGCAGCCGCTTTTTTCTGCGATCTTTAAACTTCCCTCATGGAATTCCATCAGATCTGCAGGATCTTCGCTTTTATTTCTGGTTCCTTCCGGGAAGATCCACATGGAAATGCCGCCTTTTACTTTCTCAATTCCTGTAAGGATCGTTTTTAGACCTTCTTTTATATTGCTGCGGTCCAAAAACAGGCAGTTCATCTGCACCATCCACTGGCTTAACAGCGGAATACCGATCATCTCTTTTTTGGCAATAAAACCGGTAGGCGCCGGAACTGTAGTGTAACCCATTACAATGTCAAAATAGCTTCTGTGGTTTCCAACATAAAGTACTGCACGGTCGGAAGGGATATGTTCCAGTCCCCGGACCTCATAAGTGATCCCTGCCAGGTCCCTTACGATCCCCAGAATCCACCGCACCAGGTCAAGACTTTTCTTTGCAGCTGCCTTTGGATCCTTTTTTTCCAGGTTCTTTAAATAAGACAGCACCGGAATTGAAAAGATCAGATACAGCACCACTGCTAACACCACCAAAATCAAACGTATCATATTTTTCTCCTTTGTCAGTTTAAACTGTTACTATTATATAAAAAGACCTGCCTAAATACAAGTCATCAATGGGTACAGAGTGACTCAAAAAGCAGGCCGGTCCCAAACCAGAAGGGGATAAATGCAAGACGAATGACTCCGTGGATCTGATCCGGCCACTGGGAATAATCCCAGGGACAGAGTCCTTTGGCCATCAGAAAAGAACCGGCTATATATTCTCCGGTATAGATAAGCACCATATAGATCAGTCCATGGCGCAGTTTTAAAGCCACAGGGGATATTTCTTCCCTGTCAGCTTTTAAAAAATCTGGAAGTCCGCTTAACCATCGGTCGCACCATTTTACAATATCCGGAAGAATGGCACCGGCCGCATAAATGGGAAACATGATAACAGAGGTAGTCCCCATCATTTTCACATCTCCCCTCATCCACGCTTCCACAGATGTAAAGAGGATCTCTAAGCACCATCCGGCGATCCCGCAGCGGAAAAAATCTTTTAAAATAGATAAATAAGCAGCTTGTCTTTTCATGGCAATAGTCTGCCCGTGTTTCAGTCTGCCTTATCCATGGTATCTTCTTCCATATTTCTTGTGCCATCTTCATCCACTGTAAGACTGACTTTTACAAATTTATTTTCATAGATCAGTTTCTTTAACTGTCCTGTTTTCAGATCTGCGTCCACAGATACGATCCTGGAGTTTTTCTGACCACCGGAAATATAATCTGCCAGAACATTTTCCGGGTCACTTAAGTTTAAATTCATTAATTTGTGAAGCTTGCCTACTGTTAAGCGCCCTGCTTCTTTTTCATCATACAGATACAGCTGTACTGCGTCTGCCGCGATCTGGGACTCTGTATAGGCAGCCGCCCTTCTGGCACTTTTGATATAACCTGCAGTGGCCGGGACCGCTACTGCCATAAGAATAGAAAGGATCGCAAGGACAGCCAGCAATTCGATCAGGGAAAATCCCCCTGACTTTTTTATTCTCTTCAACATTTTTCTTTTTCCTGCTTTCCCCAAAAACCTGGACTGCTGTTACCGGTCAGTTCCGTTATCATCTGAGAGAATGTAGCCTTCACCTGTTTTTCCGGAGTATTCTGCTTTGTAACTCTTCTTGCCGATCTCACCTTCCCAGGTTGCCTTGTCTTCACTGGCATCATAGTTATAAGCTTCTGTTTCTGAATCTGCAAGCACACCGGCATCTACCATTTCCTGCTGCGCTTTTCCCTGCATATAGTTGGCTCTTGCATTGGAAATAGCTACCTGTTTGGCAGATTTCTCCTGGATACAGCTGTAAGAAGGTACTGCCACAGCCATTAAAATGCCCATGATCGCGATCACGCAGATCAGTTCCACTAAGGTAAATCCTCTTTTTTCTTTCCACTTTCTGTTCTTCATACATTGCCTCCCTTGTATCTTAACATTCTCTTGGAATTTTAGTCTGCAGAATAGATCACTTTCTCTGCTTCTTCCATATCCATTTCACCGTTCATTACCATCTGGGCTGCCTGTTCCTGGAGAGAAAGGAAGCCTCTTTCCCTCTGGTAGCGGCGGATCTTTTCTGCTGTTTCTCCATCACGGATCATATTTTTTGTTGTCTCGTTCAGCTCAAACATTTCATAGATCGCCCGCCTGTGGCTGTATCCTGTATTCAGACACTCTTCACAGCCAACTGCCTCCCAGACTTCCTCTGCTTCCTTTCCTGAAACCTCATACAACAGCCGTTTTGTCTGCTGTCCGGCTTTTATCTTCCGCCTGCAGTGAGGACAGAGCACTTTTACCAGTCGTTGCGCCACTACCCCTGTGGTGGCAGCAGCGATCATATAAAAGGGAATCCCCATATTTTGCAGACGGTAGACAGCAGAGACACAGTCGTTTGTATGCAGCGTTGACAGCACCAGATGACCTGTAACAGCGGCTCTTACGCCAATATCTGCTGTTTCTTCATCTCGTATTTCTCCCACCATGATCACATCCGGATCCTGTCTTAAAATAGAACGGAGGGCCGTTGCAAAAGTAAGTCCCGCCTTGGCATTTACCTGAACCTGGGTAACACCATTTATCAGCTTTTCCACCGGGTCTTCAACAGTTACACAGTTAATCTTCTTTTCTGCCAACTGGCTTAAGGCTGCATAAAGGGTGGTAGATTTTCCGCTTCCTGTAGGTCCTGTTACAAGAATGATGCCAAAGGGCGCTTTTAACATTCTGCCAAATATTTCTTCCTGCTTTTCATCCATTCCCAGACGGCGCACATCTATCAGGGAACTGTCCCTGTCATTTCCCAGCAGTCGCAGTACTACTTTTTCCCCGTAAACGGAAGGAAGGGTGGAAATTCGCAGATCTGTTGCCATCTCTTCTTTTTCATAGCGGTACTTTCCATCCTGGGGAAGTCTTTTTTCTGCAATGTCCATTTCTCCCATAAGTTTCAGCCTGGTAACCACCGGCCGGTGATAGGACATTTCCATCTTTGTATACATACACAGATCTCCGTCAATACGAAAACGGATGGTCAGAAATTCTTTTCCCGGCTCTATGTGGATATCACTGGCATTTCTCTTATATGCAGATTCGATCAGCGTATTGACCAGGCGGACTGCAGGAGCGCTTTCCACTTTTTCTGCTGTCTTTCCGGTTTCAGCTGCTTTTTTCTTCTCTTCTGTTATAGTTTCCATCCCCGACAGCATCTTCTGGATCTGGTCTGCAGGTGTCAGCACCGGCCGGATCGTCATACCGGAGATTGTCGCCGCTTCCTCTAAAATATCCGGATCTACAGGAAAGGCGCAGGCAACTAAAAGATCCCCTTTTTCAAAACATACAGGTACGATCTCATTGTTCACAATAAAGGACTCCGGAAGCATCTCTATGGCAGCCGGATCTGCGGTCCGTTCCTCTAAATGGATGATCTCCATGTCATCCCGGTCGCTGAAACAGTTCATGATCACATCTTCTGTTGTATATCCCAAAAGAAGCAACATATCTGTCAGGCTTTTATCTTCATGACTTTTCTGGATCTCTTTTACCCGTTCTAGCTGCTGTCTGGAAATAATATCCCGTTCCACCAGCATTTCTTCAATGGTGATCTTCATGGTCTGGTTGCTCCTTTCTTTTCCAGATGTTATACTTTTTTATAGATGATTTTTCAGGAGGTGACAATATGGCTGCAGGAATTTTCTTTCTGTTTATCCTTCTTCTTATCATTGCTGCATGGACAGACCTGAAAGAAGGTTATATCCCTGACTCTGTTTCCATCCTGATCTTTTTGCTGTCTTTCTATTCTCTGTTCATCCGGTCAGGTCCCGGACTTCTATTGCGTATAGAGGGCGCTGTTCTCTGCGGCGGGCTTTTGGAAGGGATCCGTCTTATCAGCCGCGGCGGTATTGGTATGGGTGATGTAAAACTGATGACTGCCTGTGGCTTCTTTCTTGGGATCACAACCGGAGCGGTCTCCCTTGTTTTTGCCTATATACTGGCAGGTATGTTCTGTCTGCCCCTTCTCATTTTTAAGAAAGCCTCCCTGAAAACAAGACTTCCCATGGCACCATTCTTTACTGTGTCCATTTTGATCTTTCTCTTTTTTGAAGAAAAGATCTTTACCTGGTATCTGGGCCTATGGGGTATCCTGTAAAGGAACTTCTCCTTCTAAATGCATGGAAAAACCGGATATTTTCGTCCATGTATCCACATAGGCTTTTTCTTCCACAGGTTCTAATTTCAGGCGGATACGCACTTCGCAGGGTTCGCCTTTTTCATCGGTATAACTTCCGGTTCCTTCTGTTATGTATTCCCGGTCTTCTAAATCCAGGTCTGTATCCTGTCTTTCGTCTGCATCCTGTCTTTCATTTGTATCTTGTATTTCATCTGCATCCAGTTTCGTTATCCCGTCTGCCCCGGCACCTTCTGTTTCTGGTATATCTTCGTTTTCATTTTCTTCTGCTTCCTCATCCTCCAGATCTCCTTCATACTGGTTCCACAAAAGCCTAAGGGCATCACTTTCTCCCTTTGAAACTGCTTCGCAGAAAGAATTATGGATCATATGGGTGGTCAGGCGCGCTTCCATGTATGCCCGGTTTTTCAGAGCCATTTTTATATGATATCTGGACACTGCCATAAAACCACAGGCAAATACAGAAAGCAGTGTAATAAAAAAGATCACATATAGCAGACTTCCGCCTTCCCGGCCATCACCATGAAAGCGATCCGTCTTTATTCTCGTTTTCACCTTTCTCATCCTCTCCATCCTCCAAATATCCATAAACAGAAGAAAGCCGGATCGTCCGGGAGTATACTTTCTCTCCTTTATAAAGGACTGTTATCTCAGAAACTGCCTTTTGAGACTGTGTATCAGAAAAATCCAGCCGGACCTCATACTCTTTCTCAGCACCCAATCCTAAGTCTTCTTCTGATATCTGCTCCCATTGTTCTCCTAATTCACCGGATCCCTCGCAGTAATACAAAACAGAACTTTCTTTGGGGTCCACCCGGAAAAGGAAGGCATGATCCAGTCTGGAAGTGATCTGAAAACAGACACGGTCTGCTAATTCCTCTGTCTTAAGGATCTGCGTCTGCTTTTTGTATTCATGCATCTGACTGCCGAAAAAGCCGGCTGCCCAGATCCCTATGACCGCACTGAGTGAAAGAGCAGCTACAAGTTCCAGCAATGTAAATCCATCTCTGTTTCTCATTGGAATCCCCTTTTGTAATAAGTCATAGAGTCTCCTCCTTCACTGGTCACAATGTATTTTCCAAATATTTCGCTTGCGTCTTCCTCTTCTCCTTCAAAGATGATCTCTAATTCTTCTCCGGTCCATTCTCCCTGTCCTTCTTCTGCCAGTTCAGACAGTTCGTATACATTTTGCATCAGGGAATGTTCCCTGGTAAGAAGGACTCCGTTTGCAGCAGTCATGGAAAGAAAGGCTCCTGCTACAGAAAAGAGGATGGCTGTGCTTACGATCACCTCTAAAAGAGAAAAGCCTGCCTGTTTTTCACTGGTCATGACAATAAACCACCTCCATGGTCCCTTTCATCGCAGTTTCATCTTTTTCTAACTGCAACGACTTTATCCACATACCGGCGCCTTCCTGGTTGATCTTTTCCACAAATCCGGCTGCCTGTTCCCTGTCTGTACACACAAATTCCAGTGTAAGAGGTGTATACACATAACCTGCTGTATCCATCTCTTTTGTTTCCCCTGTTTCCACTCCGGAAAGTTGTATCCCAGTTTCTCCTGCAAGCTGCAAAAGCTTTCTGTCCATTTTTTCCGGACTCATATCTGCAAAATAGATCTGTCCGTTTCCGGCTTGTTCCAGTTTTTCTGCCGTCTGTTCCAGGTTCTGTTTTCCCTGGGGACCGCCCCGTTTGATCTGTTCTTCCAGCCTGTTGATCTCCTGTAAGTTGGCAAACAACAGATCTGTTTCCGGCTCGATCCAGAATTTATAAAAACCGGTCCACAACAGTAACAGCGTCAGAACTGCCAGTAAAAAACGTTCCCGCTTACTGAGCCTCATCTTTGGCCCCCTTTCCTATTGTAAAGACCAGGGCAGCGCTTACTTTATCTTCCTGTTGCTGCCAGTGACTCTGCTGTAAAGAAAATCCGGAATTTTCTTCTATTTTTTCGCAAAACAGAGAAACCTGCTCCGGCTTACTGGTGCTTAATTTTAGATGTATGCTGGCATCCTCTGCCTGATATTCTATGGTTTCCAAGTCCATTTCCGGCAAAAGCGCCTGCTCCAGACAGGAAAATACCGCCGGATCCAGTGTGATCTGACCGGCAAGTTCTCTTTTTTCTGCTGTCAGTTTTGCCAGTTCACTGATCTTTCCTTCCAGATCCCTTCGTTCCTGTGTAACATCATTACCCTGTTGGTCTGCACTGATCCGGTCCAGACGTTCCAGCTTTCCGGCTGTATAAAACTGACCGCCCAGGGCACTCAGAACGATGACTGCAAATGCTACCAGACTGGCGCACACCGGACCTAAAGGAAAACCTGCCTCTGTTATCTTTTCATAGAAGCTTTCTCCTTCCATAAATTCACCTGTATTCCGGTAAAGCAGATTTTTCAGTTCTCCCGCTAATGCCTGCCGTTTCCATATCCCATTTTTTCCCAGAGCCATACAGGGGATCCCCAGCATTTTTGCAAGAACTCCTGCGTCTGATCTGGGTGCTTTCAAACACTCACACTGGATCAGGACTCCCTGTATCTGAAATTCCCGTCTTTCCTGTTTCATCCTGGTCTGAAAACGACGGATCAGAACCGCCACTTCTTCCATTAACGCCTTTTCTTCTCCCAGATAGGCAAACATCCCTGGTTTTAAACTGGAATGTTCCAGATGACGGCAGTGTCCATTTTCCATCTGGTAAAAAACAATGGACTGGTCTGCAAGATGGACAAAGATCACCGTTCCCTTATTCATTCCATAATCGGAAGGTTCCAGAAAAGAGGCCAACAGCGCAGGTCCCGGCAAAATGGAATGGATACGGAAACGTGTGATCAGGGCTCCCGTTTCAATGGCCCGGATCCATGCTTCTGATACTGTGTACACAGTTCCTTTTAACATGCCCTGACCATTATTTGGCATAAAATCAGCTGCAAGAAGGCGTTCTCCTTCCTCTCCCAGGACCAGCAGCTGTTTTTCCGCCATCTGCAAAGCCGTTTTCTTAGAAGAAGCCGGAAGACTCATAAAATGGATCTTTACAGAGGCTTCTATAGCCAGGACGACCGCTCTTCCTTTCAGATTATAAATATCTGCCAGTGATTCCATGGCACCAGTTACAGTTTCTGGTCCGGTTATGGTGCGGGAACCCATAAAACTGTAGCCTCTGGCTCTATTTTCTTTTCGGATGTAATAAAGTTTATCTTCTGTAAGATAAATATAATGTTTCATCGCATCCTCCTTTATAACATTGCTGTATACATACTGAATACCGGCAGCATAATGGATAAAACAATACTTCCCACCACTGCTGCCATGATCAGGATCATACATGGCTCCAGCAGTGTTACCATTCTCACTGCAGACTGTTCTGCTGCTTTTTCATAATAGATCCCGGCCTGTTTTAAAACAGCTTCCAGATGTCCGGACTCTTCTGCCGCAGCCACCATGGAAAGAAATACCGGATGAAAGATTCTCTGACGGCTTAATGCCTGGGAAAGACTCTCTCCTTTTTGCAAGCCTACGGCAGCCTCTATCAGCTTCTTTTCGATCCATGTATTTCCCATTACATGTCCCGTTATATCCATACACTCTAAAATTCCCGTTCCGCTTCCATAAAGAACAGAGAACGCCGAAGCAAACCTGGATGTATAAATGGTCTTCATAAGCCCTGAGATCACAGGGATGTAAAGGATCATCTGGTCTCTTCGCAGACGCAGCCATGGAACTGCAAAAAGAGCCATCATAAACAAAAGCAACAAAGGTAGGAAACAGACATACAAAAGCCAGTTATCCTGAAGATAGGCCCCTGCTTTCATCATAAAACGGGTAATAGCCGGAAGTTCATATTCTGCCAGCATAACTCTGAACTGTGGAAGAACCGATGTAAGCAGAAAGGCGGACGCTCCTATGGATGCAAAGAAAAGGATACAGGGATAGATCATCGCTATCCGTACCTTTCCTGCCATTTCTACTTCTTTTTCATAATAACTGGACATTTTCTCTAAAATATGATCCAGGGTTCCACTGGTCTCTCCTGTCTGGACCATATACACAAGAAGTTTTGGAAAACAGCCATGCATGGACTCCATTGCCTCAAAAAGAGTCTGTCCTTTGTGGACTTTTTCTTCCAGTTCACCAAGAAGCGCCTTCATTTCCCTGTTTGCCGCTGTTTTACAGGCTGTTTTTAAGATCTCCGCCTGAGGAACACCTGCCGCCAGCATGGAACTGACCTGGCTGCACAAAGGAGGAAGCAGCTTTAACGGAACTGTAAAATGCTTCATGGAGGCAGTTCTTTCTTCATTTTTCAAAGAACAGCAGTACAGGCCGTCTTCTAACAGAGCTTTTACCAGTTCTGCTTCACTTCCAGCTTCTTTAACGCCTTTATACTTTCTGTTTTCCCTGTCTCTGGCATTGTATCTGTAAAGAGCCATTTTTCCTCCTTTCTGAAGTTAAAAAGCAAAAACCGGCTTTACCTGATCATGCTTGCTCAGATAAAACCGGCTCTTTTTAGCGAAAACAATTTTGTTCAGGCTCATACTCAAAACCTATGTCAGACAGAGTCTTTTTGATCTGGTCTTCATCCAGATCCATAGCCTGACACAATTCTTTTAAGGAACTGTAGTTATCTCTTAACTGGGTATTTATATAGCTTAACAAAATCATAGGATCTTTGGGTATTGCACTCATAGGATCTTTTCCTTTCTTGTTAACATAATTATTACAAAAAATTATAACATCTGTTACTTTCCATTTCAACTGTAATCTGTGCATTTAGGTCCTGAAAATCCGCCTGTTTTCTTGCTTTATTCACTTTATAATGCTTATATTATAGGTAAAATAATGTGTATTAAAGCAAAAAAACAGGTCTGCTGCAAGCATTTCTGTTTGCAGCAGACCCGGGTCATCGATCAGAATAAAGAAACCATTATTCTGCCTTGGCAGTCAGGTGATCTCCCTGTGGATCTACATCGATCACGATCACGGAGCCTTCTCCTACTCCATCTGCAAGGATGATACGTGCAGCCAGAGTTTCCACATTCTTCTGAAGGTAACGCTTCAGAGGACGGGCACCATATACAGGATCATAGCCATGATCTGTGATAAATACCTTGGCAGCATCTGTCAGACGCAGCTTCAACTCTCTGTCAGCCAGACGTTTGTTCACATCTGCTACGCAAAGGTCTACGATACGGCTGATATTGTCCTTGGTCAGAGGCTTAAACAGGATCATTTCATCCAGACGGTTTAAAAACTCCGGTCTGAAGTGGGCTCTCAACTCTCCCATAACCGCATCTCTTGCTTCTTCACGGATATTTCCGTTTTCATCAATTCCCTCTAACAGATACTGGGAACCAATGTTGGAAGTAAGGATGATAATGGTGTTCTTAAAGTCCACGGTACGGCCCTGGGAGTCGGTGATACGGCCATCATCCAGTACCTGTAACAGTACATTAAATACATCCGGATGTGCCTTTTCTACCTCATCAAAGAGGACAACACTGTATGGTTTACGGCGTACTGCTTCTGTCAGCTGACCACCTTCATCATAGCCAACATAGCCTGGAGGCGCTCCGATCAGACGAGCCACCGAATGTTTCTCCATGTACTCACTCATATCAATACGCACCATATTGGACTCATCGTCAAACAGTGACTCCGCCAGTGCCTTTGCAAGTTCTGTTTTACCTACACCGGTAGGTCCTAAGAACAGGAAAGAACCAATTGGCTTTGTAGGATCTTTGATACCGGCCTTGGAACGTATAATGGCATCTGTAACCTTTTCTACTGCCTCGTCCTGTCCTACTACACGTTTGTGAAGGACTTCATCCAGATGTAAGGTCTTGCTGCGCTCACTTTCTGTCAGTTTCGCAACCGGGATACCGGTCCACTTGGATACGATACGGGCGATCTCATCTTCGGTTACACTTTCATGTACCAGGCTGAGGTCTTCATTTTTAACCTTTTCTTCCTCAGCTTCCAGTTCTTTCTGTAACTGAGGCAGTTTACCGTACTGCAGCTCTGCAGCCTTGTTCAGGTCGTATTTCTGCTGTGCATCCTGGATCTGGCGGTTCACAGCTTCAATCTCCTCACGGAGACTGGATAATTTATCTACACTGGCTTTTTCATTCTGCCACTGGGCTTTGCCTGCAGCAAATTTATCATGAAGTTCTGCCAGTTCTTTCTGTAAGTCTTCCAGACGTTCTTTGCTCAGTCTGTCCGTCTCTTTCTTAAGAGCCGCTTCCTCGATCTCCATCTGCATGATCTTACGTGACAGTTCATCCAGCTCTGCCGGCATACTGTCAAGCTCTGTCTTGATCATGGCACATGCCTCATCTACCAGGTCAATAGCCTTATCTGGAAGGAAACGGTCGGATATATAACGGTCGGAAAGCACTGCCGCGCTTACAAGCGCAGAGTCTGCGATCTTTACGCCGTGGTAAACTTCGTAGCGCTCTTTTAAACCACGAAGAATGGAAATAGTATCTTCAACTGTAGGCTCTGCTACCATAACAGGCTGGAAACGACGTTCCAGAGCAGCATCTTTTTCAATGTACTGACGATACTCATTTAAGGTAGTTGCACCGATACAGTGAAGTTCGCCTCTTGCAAGCATAGGCTTTAACATGTTTCCGGCGTCCATAGAGCCTTCTGTCTTACCTGCGCCTACAATGGTGTGCAGCTCATCGATGAACAGGATGATCTGTCCTTCGCTCTTCTTTACTTCTTCCAGAACAGCTTTCAGACGTTCCTCAAATTCACCTCTATATTTAGCACCGGCTACCAGAGAACCCATATCCAGGGCAAACAGCTTCTTATCTTTCAGGCCGTCAGGAACATCACCACGGACTATTCGCTGCGCCAGACCTTCTACAACGGCTGTTTTACCAACACCAGGTTCACCGATCAGCACCGGATTATTTTTGGTCTTTCGTGAAAGGATACGGACTACGTTACGGATCTCGCTGTCACGGCCGATGACCGGATCCAGCTTCTGATCTCTGGCACGTTCTACCAGATCGTAACCATATTTCTGTAATGTATCGTAAGTTGCCTCCGGGTTGTCGCTTACCACTCTCTGATTGCCTCTTACAGTGGAAAGTGCCTGAAGGAACTTTTCTCTGGTAATACCATAGGTCTTAAACAGGTCCTTCATTTCCTTAGAAGGCTGTTTTAACAGAGCCAGGAAAAGATGTTCTACGGAAACATATTCATCTCCCATGGCCTTGGCTTCATCTTCTGCATTGATCAGGACTTTGTTTAAGTCATTGCTGATATACAGCTGTCCGCCACCGCTTACCTTGGTCAGTTTCTCTATGGCCTGCTTTGCCTCGTTTTTAAACATGTCGCCCTGAATGCCCATCTTTGTGATCAGCTTCATGATCAGGCTGTCATCTAACGTCAGCAGGCTGTACAGCAGATGCGGCTGGTCGATCTGCTGGTTTCCATATTCATATGCCAGCTTTTCGCAGTTCTGAACTGCTTCCATTGATTTCTGTGTAAATTTATTGATATTCATATGCCCACTCCCCTTTCCGGAACAGTGTGTTTGTTATCTTGTTTTTTGTTCTATGCGTACTATAACACTTGTTGTTAGCACTGTCAAGAGTCGAGTGCTAATTTTTTGTAAAAAGTTTTTTTATTAAAAAATCCCCCGTCTATTTCATAAGACGAGGGGTAATATTATAAGTTGATCTGTTTTTATTTTAATCTACATTCATTTCTACACTGCTTTCGGCTGCAGTCTGCCCATTTTTCCACGGTCCTCTTCTGTAGAACATAATGGATAATGTTGTTGCAACACACCAGCCTACCGGCCATGCGCACCAGATACCTGTTGCTCCCAGTGCTGTCTTAGAGAATACAAAGGCAAGTACAACACGAAGGATCAGGTCTGTAAAGGTTGCTACCATAAAGTTCTTCATCAGTCCGGCACCTCTTAAGATACCATCTGCTACCAGCTTTGCAGAAACTACAAAGTAGAACGGAGAAAGGATCTTTAAGTAAATGATACCTGTATGCATTGCCAGTTCTGTAGGCTCGTCCATAAAGAGCTTTAAGACAATGTTTCCGCCGAAGAAGTACAGTAAAAACAGGGGCAGACTTAACATCCATACCATTTTAACACCGGCACGGAAGCCTTCTTTGATACGTGGCATTTTTCTTGCGCCCAGGTTCTGTGCTGCGTAGTTGGAAATACCATTTCCAAGTGTGGTGAAAGAAGTGATGACCAGGTTATTTAACTTGACAGCCGCTGAGTAACCTGCCATAACAGGGGCTCCAAATCCGTTGATGATACTCTGGATCACAATGTTTCCAAGAGAGATAAAACTCTGCTGTAAGGTACTTGGCACTGCGATCACTACGATCTGCATTAAGATCTTTTTATCGAAAAATGGTGCTTTTTCTTTTCCTTCGATCTTTGCAAGTCTGCGGAAGATAACTACCATTGCAAGGATACAGCTGATACCCTGACAGAGGAAGGTTGCCCATGCAACACCTGCAACACCCATGTTAAATCCTTTTACAAACCAGATATCTACTGCGATATTGGAAGTAGAGGAAGCAGCCAGGAAATAGAACGGTGTCTTGGAGTCTCCCAGTGCAGAGAAAATACCGGTTGCAATATTATAATAGAACACGAACGGCAGGCCCCATGCATAAATATCCAGGTACAGTTTGGAGTCTGCAAATACTTCATCCGGAGTACGGATCAGTTTTAACAATGCTTCGGATCCCAGGATACCGATCAGCATCAGGCACACGCATACAAAGGCGCTGAAAATGCAGGCTGTATAAACAGCTGTTTTCATTCCCTTAAAATCTTTTGCGCCAAACAGCTTTGATACAACTACAGAGCATCCCATATTGCAGCCAAATGCAAAGGCAATGAAGATCAATGTAATCTCATAACTGTTTCCTACTGCCGCCAGGGCATTTTCACCGATAAATTTTCCTGCTACCAGGCTGTCTGCGATGTTGTATAACTGCTGGAAGATAATACTTCCAAACAACGGCAGACAAAATTGCCAGAGCACCTTTTCAGGATTTCCTACTGTCAGATCCTTATTCATTTTCCATTTCCCCCATTCCCCTTAAGCCATCAATGATCACATCCACGCAGCCATCAATTCCAAGTTTACTGCTGGATAACATCATGTCATAGCTTTCTGACTGTCCCCATTCAGTCTCGGAATAAAACTCATAAAAATGTTTTCTCATTCTGTTCATATGTTTGATCCTGTGGACCGCTTCTTTTTCACTGATCTGGTTTCGCTTCATAACACGCTTGACTGTACTCTCTTTATCTGAATAAATAAATACAGACAGTCTGTTCTCCTTCGGGATCATGGAAGCAGCACAGCGACCAATGATCACACATGGACCCTGTTTTGCGATCTTTTCGATCACTTCTTTCTCTGCATTGAATGTCACCTGGCTCTCTGAATAGAAAGTATTGCCAATGCTTGCAATATCCGCATAAGGATTTCCACTTAAAAACTGAATACTGTTGATCGGTGACTCTTCTGTTTTGGAAATAAAATCTGTGCTTAACCCGGACTCCAGCGCCGCTTTCTTGATCAGCAGCTTATCGTAACAGGGAATTCCCAGTTTTCTTGCCAGCTTTTCACCGACCTCACGGCCACCACTTCCATATTGTCTTCCAATACAAATAATGCCCTTCATGTGATCCACTTCTTTCTTATTTATTTTAATTAATGTTGTTGAATGAATATTGAATGTTGTTTTTTGACGTCGGCTGTATTATAATCCGTAACAAGATATATGTAAAATATTAAAAATGTAATTTAGATATGTGTTTTTGATATAATGAGCGCCATGAAAAACAAGCGCCGCCAAAGGCGGCATTTGTTTTTCACAAGCCATTAACGAAGGTTCCGCCTGCGAATGCAGGCAGTAAAGCGCGTCAGCGCGGGGAACCTGAGTATACAAGTGTATATATGGGGGAAAACCAAAATGGACATCAGCTACGATTATTACCGTACCTTTTACTATGTTGCAAAATACAAAAGCTTTACAGGGGCTGCGGAAGCACTGCTGAACAGTCAGCCAAACATTACCCGGACCATGAAAAAACTGGAAAAAGAGCTGGGATGTACTTTATTTGTACGCCAGAGACACGGTATTGCACTTACTCCGGAGGGCGAAAAGCTGTATGCCCATATTTCCGTTGCTTTTGAACATATTTCCTATGGGGAACAAGAGATTGCCAGGGATAAAAGCCTGCAGTCCGGTATCGTTACCATTGCAGCCAGCGAGATCGCCCTCCACTGTATCCTTCTTCCCACCCTGAAAAAATTCCGCAACACCTATCCAGGCATCCACATCCGGATCCTGACCCATTCCACTCCCCAGGCCATGGATATGTTAAAAAGGGGACTGGCAGATTTTGCCATTGTAACAGAACCTTTTGAATTTATATCCGGATTTTCTTTCCGTATTCTCAGAAGTATCCAGGAAGTGCCTGTGTGCAGCAGTGTTTTTTCCCTTTCTACCGGAACGTCCCTTACAGACGAGCAGATCAAAAAATATCCCATCATCGGTCTTGGTGAAAAGACAAGTTCCTTTGCCTTTCACTCCGACTATTTTAACAGAAGGGGCGGTACCTTTGCCCCGGAGATCGAAGCAGCGACTGCTGACCAGATCCTGCCTATGGTACAGTCTGACCTTGGGATCGGTTTTGTTCCAACGGATTTTCTGGAAAAAGAAAATATGGAAAATCTGATCATTTTAAATATGGAACCGCCGATCCCCAAGCGAAATATCTGTATGATAAAAAGAAAGTATGAGTCCCTCAGCATTGCTGCTGCAGAACTGGAGAAAATGATCCTGAATAATAATAGTAATAATAAGAGAAATTAAAAACAGTACCCCGGAACCATCCTGATCTAGATGATCCCGGGATACTGTTTTTATAAGTTGTTCTTTTTATTTTTGTAGATTATTCTACGCCCTGTGCTGCAACCGTCTTATCGGTCAGTGTACCATCATAGATCACTGTTACCTTGTCACCAACGCTGATACCGTCAAACATTCCTTCTGTTCCTACAAAAGAAAACAGGGTATTTTCCGGATCTGCAGTATCCAGAACAATATGATCTGCCTCAACTTCTGCTACTGTACCGGTTAAAGTTTTCTTCTTTGCTTCTTCTGTATCTTTTGCATCAGCTGTTACAATGCGGGTCGCTACTGCTGCGTCATCTGGATCTTCCAGATCACCGTAGTAAGTTACTTCTGCTTCTGCGCCAGCTTTGATACCGTCTTTTGTTACCTTCTGGGCGATCAGTGCATTCAGTGTATAGGTTCCTTCTTCTGTCTTTAAGGTAATGGTGCTGTCATCTGCACTTTCAATAGTTCCTTCTACTACCAGATCTTCCTGATCTGCCTCTTCTTCCCTTGCAACCTCAGCTGCGGAAGTCATGATCTCTACTGAAGTTGCCTTTGTAACATCACTGCTTAATTCACCGGCAAAACCTACGTTTACTTCATCGCCTTCGCCGATCTCATCTGCACCTGTTATCTCTGCATCTGAAATATCAAATTTTGCGGTATTACCTCCATCTTCAGAAACAGTGATCACATTATCTTCTACCAGGCTGACAAAGCCATAGTAATAATCTTCTTCTACTTCTTCATCAGAAGTCGCTTCTGTACTTTCTACTTCCTGTGCTGTGGTAGATTCTGTATCTGCTTTTTTAGAAGAACAAGCGGTAATTCCCAGTGCAACTGCCAGAAACGCAACTGCTAAATACTGTTTTTTCATAAAAATCTCTCCTCTCTCTGCCGCCTGTGGACTAACTTTTTGCGGCACGATACATCTTACTACGAAAGCTGTGTTTTTACTATGTATTTTTTATGAATTTTTCCTTAAATGTGTTTTTGGGGATTTTTAAGATCTGTCTTTTCTGGATCTCCTTTTCATGACCACTAAAAGGATCAGTCCTATGAAAAGCCCAAGTATACCGATCGCCACTGTGATCATAAGGCCGGTGCGGACCAGATACCAGAAGGGTCCCTGTCTTTTGACCGGACTGTCATTCTTTTCCGTATGATCTTCTTTTATCTCCATGGTCGTTTCTTCCTCTGTCATTTTTGCAGGTTCTTCCAGCTGATAGATCACATGAAGTTCATAATAATCCGGCTCTTTCCATTTTACTTCCCCTTCATACAGCACTTCATAATCCTGTAAAAGCCGTTTTCCAAGTGCCAGCGCCTCCCTGCAGATCTGCCCGTTTTCATCTGAAAATGGTTCTCCGTTCCATACTAAAGAAGTGATCCGGTAATCATCTTTAGAAAGTCCCAGGTCTTCTAAGATCCGGTCACCTGCCTCTGCTGTTTTTTCAAGAAGCTGGTCTTCCCCTGCCGGTATCACAAGATCTCCCAATTCATATTCATCTGCCCCATAGGAATAAAATGTAACAGGTACTGAAAAATCTTCCTTCCACTGCTTCCCTGTGATCTCTACATTTTTTCTGTATAAGTTTCCGGAAAGCAGGATCCATCCGGGATCTGTTTCATCTGCCAGAATGATTTCAGGAACCTCCTCTGCAGCTTCCACCTTGGGATATTCCACCCGTTTTTCCAGGGTACGGGTAATCTCTTCCCCTTCTTTTTCCTGTAATTCCCAGTGTTTTAATTCATAGCGGATCCCATTTTCATCTTCATAATCTTTTTCAGGTTCTGACAGTTCTCTGACTTCTTCAATTGTAAGTTTCTCTGTAAAAGTCAGCTCTGTCTGGGCCATGACGCTAAGACCTGCGGCCATACTGGTAAAAATTCCTGTAGCAAGAAATGCCAGCCCCTTCAAATACCATTTTCCCCATGTTCTGTTTTTCTCTTTCATACCTTCTCCTTCACAATATTTACGTAAGACCCTGTGTTTTTGTTTCTGTATTTAATTGTCAAGGTTCGGTTTTCAATGGATTTTTAGTGATTTCATGAAGCCTGTTATGGCTGTGATATGGGAGATCTGAATGTCTCCTGAATGTTTCATGGAGCTGTTAAAAACAGCTGTAGGTTTATTATAAAAAAGGGAGGGGATTTTGTCAAATACATCTGGCAAATATCCCCTCTCCTTGATGGATCATTTTTAATTATTAACGGAACTGGCTGTATTTATGTCCTGCTGACATTCCGCCTCTGGCTGCTGCCAGTTCGCTGACTGTAACTAACTGATATCCTCTGGCTGTCAGTTCCGGGATCAGTACTACGGCTGCGTCTGCAGTAGCATCGTAAATATCATGCATTAAAATAATATCGCCATCTTTTACCTGGCTTAAAACGTTATTGATGGTCCTCTGTGCATTTCTGTGCTGCCAGTCTCTTGTATCAATGGACCACATGATCGCCGGCATTCCCATAGAACCAAGAACAGAAAGTGAATGGGCATCTACATAGCCGCCTGGCGGACGCATTACAACCGGTGATACGCCGCAGACTGCTGCGACTTTCTGGTTTACAGCACTTACCTGGCTTACAATGCCGTCACTGCTCAGTTTGGATATGTATTTATGGTCATTGGTGTGATTTGCAACCTCACAGCCCTGGGCTACCATACGGCGGATCACATCCCCGTTGTGTGGAACATTGGTTCCTACCATAAAGAATGTAGCTCTTCCTCCATACTGGCTTAAACTGTCTAAGATGCGGTTTGTAACAGAGGCTCTTGGACCATCATCAAAAGTCAGGGCGATCATAGGCTTTGACGGATCTACTGTTGAAGAAGCTGTCTCTGCAGGCGCTCCTGCATCTTTTGCTGTAATAGATGCCTTGATGCCATCAACTCTCAGTCCTGCTCCTTCGGTTCCTGCTGTTGCACCATTTACTGCCCAGTCTGTCCAGGAACCGTTCTGGTATACCTTATAGTACAGATCATAGGAAGCTGCCGAAGAACCGGTCAGTTCCATGGCAATGGCTTCCAACGGCTTTTCTGCTGATGCCCCGCCGTTTTCTACGCCGTCTGCTTTCCAGTCAAGCCAGCCGGTACCGCTTAAATTTACTTTGTAACGGACGCCGATCTGTGCTCCTGATGGAATATTGATCAGATTAGCTTTCATAGATGTGACCCATGACTCTGATGAGGCTGACAGTGCCTGGTTATCTGCTGCCGGATTGCTCCAGCCCTGATTTCTGAAATATACACTGTAGTTGACCTGAAGTGGATCCTGTCCAGACGGCTGTACGGTTCCGCCTGCGTTTTCCTGAGAACCTGTATTCTGTCCTGTTTCTCCGGAAGTCTCCTGTGTATCATCTACGGTTACAGTACCTATATCCTGCTTTACCTCTCCCGGTCCCCCGGTCTGGGACGCAGTCTTTGCCGCACCAATACCGGTAGTTCCTGCCAGTACTGTCATTCCCTGGGCAGTAAAGATCATTCCTGCTGCCATAAGGACCGCAAGAACCCTGCTTTTCATTTTTCTCATTCTCTTCTCCTTTTAACCAAATACTCTTTCACACAGCATCACGTATTCTTCATAATAAATGTGGCCTTTAAATTCTTTCAGAGCCTCTGCCACGCCTTTGTAATACCAGCCTTGCATCTCTTTGTCTTTCTGGTTGAAACGCTGCCACACTTCATCTCCCAGAACAAGATAATCTCTGGCTGTACTGCGGATATTGCTTAATTTGTCCGCAAGAGCCAGGATCTTTTCATCCCTGGTTGCCGTTTTCAAGCGTTCTACGGTTGCACCTTTACGTTCAACCCAGCTTTTTGATTTATCTTCGCTTTCCCCGTCTACCAGAAATGCCACCCTGGGGCCGAACTTTTCTTCCAGTTCTTCTCTTGTAACCCCGGCGTCCTCTATTACATCGTGAAGAAGGGCCGCAGCTATCATCTCCGGTTCATCTGTAAATGCCGTTACGATGGCCGCAGTTTCCATCGGATGCGTAATATAAGGGATCTCCGTTCCCTTTCTGAAAACGCCCTGATGAGCCCGATCTGCAAATTCAGCCGCCTCTTTTATCATATTGTGCTCTACCTCTTTTCCCCCATGTTCAGTTGGCCTCTCTGATACCAGATTGCTACGTGCTTTTGACCCTGGTATCATCATACCATACCCGGACATTATTTTGAAGTTGTATTTTATTGTCACTTTCGTAAGACTTTCTCAATGAATAATTCCTTGTAAGTAAACTGTTTTTCTGCTATGCTATAGAGAGTTTTTAACAAAGGAGGAAATGGTAATGGAACACCATTCATCATACAGCGCACCAAGAAGCAGCCGTGGTTCAGAACATACCCGCCCTGCTGCTTCCCGTCCAAGTCAGAGACGCAGCCGCAGTCCAAAGAAAGGCAGCAGTTTCGGACATATTTTACTATGTTACATACTTCCATTTTTAGCAGTCAATCTGGCGATCTTTTTTATTGTCACGGCTACACCGAAAATTGAAATGACAATCAGCGATACTACCGATTATAAAACGCTGGATGTAAGCTTTAAGGTCCACTCTCTTCTTCCTTTAAAGAAGATGACAACGACTCTGGAGTCCCAGCCAATTGAATTCCAGAAAGAAAAAGGCGTTTATCATGCAGTCCTGACAAACAATGGTACTCTGGAAGTCTACGTATTAAGTTTGAACGGTATGCAGGCCCAGGATATCGAACATATTGCTGTACTGGACGATACACCGCCTTCCTTTGATGAAGAAAGTGTTGTAATAGAAAACGGTACACTTACCATAACAATAGAAGACAGTATCTCCGGCATTAATTATGACTCCCTCTATGCTACCGATGATGCAGGAACCAAGATCCTTCCTGACAGCTACGATAAGGGAAACGGGGAAGTCACCTTTAAACTGGAAGAAGGTTCCCTTACTGTCTATGTAGAAGATATGGCAGGAAACCCAAATCAGGCTTCCTTCTCTCTCAGCCAGTCCGGAATTGATACCGAAGACCGGGAAAGCAAGTTCCCGACAGACGGAAAGAATGGTACGAACGGAACTACAGCAACAGAAACTGAGAACGAAACCAAAGCCTCTGAAACTAAGTCTTCCGAGACAAAGGCTTCTGAGACAAAATCTTCCAGCACCAGCAGTACCAAAGCACAAACAAAGGCTGAGACGAAAGCATCATCTGCAGCTAAGTCTACTACTGCAGCTGCAAAATCCACTACTGCGGCTGCCAAATCTACTACCGCAGCCAAGTCCACCACTGCAGCTGCTAAGTCTACTACTGCGGCTGCTAAGTCCACTACCGCAGCAGCGAAGTCCACCACTGCAGCTGCTAAGTCCACTACCGCAGCAGCGAAATCTACCACTGCGGCTGCCAAGTCCACTACTGCAGCAACCACAGAAGCAGCGAAATCTACTACTGCAGCAGCACATGAACCATCTACAGCGGAAGCACCTGCTACCATTGCTCCGTTAAATTAACAAATAATAAACAACAAAAAGCTGACCGATCTTCTTATTTTTCAAAGAATTTCTGTCAGCTTTTATTTTTATGATACTATTCAGTTCATGGCCGAACTGCAAGTATTTTACCATCCTTCCGCTACGATCTCATCAATAATATCCACGTATTCTGCACAGTATTTTTCATATAACGGCATAACTGCCTGCTGGAACCGCAGTTTTTCTTCCGGTGAAAGCTGGGTGATCACACAGCCTTTTGTTTCTACGCGCTGTCTGGATATAGACTCTCTCGCTTTCCACTGGCTTCTTTCATACCATGCTGACTCCTGGGCACATTCCCGGATGATCTCCCTGTATTCTTCCGGAAGTTTGTTCCAGGTATAAGTAGAAGCGATCTGAACTTCCGGCACACGGCTGTGTTCATCTACTGTAAAATATTTTGCCACTTCGTAATGCCCTGCAGACTCATAGGATGGCCAGTTATTCTCTGCTCCGTCTACTTTTCCAGTCTGAAGTCCGGAATATACTTCCCCATAGATCATAGGAACCGGAACAGCTCCTAAAGCCCGGACTGTATCACTCATCAATTCCGACTCCTGAACACGGATCGTCATTCCTTTTATATCTTCCAGTTTTTCAATGGGTTTTATGGAATTATAAAAACTTCTGGCACCTGCATCATACCATGAAAGCGCAATCAGACCGGAACCATCAAAAGAATTAAGGAAATCATCTCCAATAGGACCTTCCAGTACTTTCCACATGTGATCTGCGCCTGTATACAAATAGGGCATCTGAAGTACATTTAACTTGGGAATGTACTCTGCTACCGTAGAAATGGATACTCTGGCAAAATCAATACCACCAAACTGCAACTGTTCAATGACAGATTTTTCATCTCCCAGGCTTCCGCCTGCATTGACCAGTATCTCAACTTTGCCTTCGGTTTTTTCTTTTACCAGCTCCGCAAACTTATCTGCACCCTGGGTCGTCGGATAATCTTCCGCCTGGTTTTCCGCATAGGTCAGTACAAAATCCGGTTCCGTTTCCTTTTCTTTTCCTTGAAATACCCCGGCACAGCCGCTTAAAATAAGCGCAGCTGCCCACAGACAGAATATCTTCTTTTTTATCATTGTTTCCTCCTGATCTTGTGACTGCTGCGTTTCCTTTTATTTTGACTTTACCTGGATCTGAGACTGCTTTTTCATCAGCCAGTCATAAAAAGTTGCTTTATCTTCTCCGATGACACGGTCTGTAAGTAAATATCCATGGGATGGATCTGTAAAAATGATGGCCATCCCCGGCAGCTTTGCGATCCTTACCATTTTTCTCCACGGGATCTTATCGTAAGTATTTCCCACTTTTACCTGGATCCCAACATCATCCAGACGGATCTCTGTGTCCTCCCCGGAACCGGATGCCAGTTTTCCTGCACTGAGATAGACAGCCAGCGGCTGAAGGATTGGAAAAAGGCAGCAGCCTAAAACCATACAGATGCGGAATACGGTTCCCGAAGACTCCCATTTTGCACAAGTAAGAGCTATAAGAGCTGCTGTAAAAACAAGGTTTACCATGCCGGTCATGGAATGGTAGATGAAATACATGGACATTTTCCAGTATTCACCTCTGGTTGTTTTATAACGGTATTGGTACATGAATTGGTCCCCCTTGAATGTGCGTATACACTCACGAACCCCGCGCATTCGCACTCTACTGCCTGCTGACGCAGGCGGTTCGTTCGTTAATGGCTTGAAAAAAACAAATGTCTGCTTCGCAGCCGCTTGTTTTTCCCTGTGCTCATTACATTATAGCATAAAAGGGGATGTCCACGACACCCCCTTTATTTTTATATGTACTACACTTTTATCAAACTTCTGTCATTCTATCAATGTGCAAATACACTTGGAAGCCATAAGCTGATTCCTGGTACGAAGGTGATCAGCAGCAGGGTAATGATCATGCACAGATAGAATGGTAATGTTGCTTTTACAACCTTTTCCATCGGGATCTTTGCAACAGCAGAACCGATGAAAAGTACAGCACCTACAGGAGGTGTCAGAAGTCCGATACCACAGTTAAGGACAACCATGATACCAAACTGGATCGGGTCAATACCAATAGATGTTGCGATCGGCAGAAGGATAGGAGTTGCGATCAGGATGATCGGAGCCATATCCATAATGCAGCCTAATACCAGAAGGATCAGGTTTAATAACAGAGCGATCAGGATTGGGTTATCAGTCAGTCCAACAATAGCCTGAGCTGCCAGATCCGGTACGTGAAGTCTTGTAAGGCAGTAACCGAAGATACTGGAGGTTGCGATCAGGATCAGTACGATAGAAAGAGTATCTACACACTCGCCCAGGACTCTCCAAACACCTTTCCAGTCAAGACCTTTGTAGATAAATACGCTGACGATCAAGCTGTAGATAACTGCAACTGCTGCAGACTCAGTAGCTGTGAACACACCGCCTACAACGCCGAACACTACGATCAGAACGGCTGCTAATGCCCAGAAGGAAACGCTTAACTGCTTTAACAGGTTCTTCATGCTGAACTTGTCGCCCTTTGGATAGTTGCGCTTTACAGAAATAATGTAAGAACCAACCATCAGGGATGCTGCTAAAAGAGCTCCCGGAACATAACCCGCAAGGAATAAGCTTCCTACGGAAATACCACCTGCTGTGGTAGCATAAATAACCATGTTGTGGCTAGGTGGAACCAGAAGTCCCTCACAGGAAGAAGTAATAGTAACTGCAGTAGAGAAGTCACCGTCATATCCCTGGTCAACCATCATAGGGATCAGAATAGATCCTAAGGAAGCAGTATCTGCAGATGCAGAACCGGAAATACCACCAAAGAAATAAGATGCAACGATGTTTACCATTGCCATACCGCCTCGCATCCAGCCTACGCAGGCATTTGCCAGAGCGATCAGTTTTTCAGAAATACCACCGGAACCCATCAGGCATCCCATTGTGATAAAGAAAGGTACTGCCATTAAGCTGAAAGAGCTGATACCTTTTACCATCTGCTGACAGATGGTAGTCAGAGGAAGCCCCTGGGCCATCAGACAGAATACAGAAGAAAGAGCTACTGCGTACGCAATCGGGAAACGCAGCATGATCATAAGGAAGAAGCTTCCCAGTAATATAAGAATTGCCATGCTATTTACATCCATACTACTTCTCCTCCTTTACATAAAAGCTTCTGATATGATTGTACAGTGCTTCGATCTCGAAAATGATCATCGCAACACCTGCTAACGGAACCGGCAGATACATCCAGAAACGGGATACTCCAGGCATACTTACATAAGTACCCTTTGAACCGATACCGGAAGCATAAGTCCAGCCTACAGTCAGCATGATGACAGCCAGTACTAAAACAGCTACATCAGCAAGGATATCCAGGGATTTAACCAGCTTCTTTGGCAGATAGCTGTCAAGAGCGGTCATACGGATATGAGCACCGCGGCGGATTGCCAGAGCTGCGGAAAGCACAGCCATATAAGCCATACAGGAAAGAACTACTTCTTCAGACCATGCCGGATCTGGAATAAATGAGATATAACGTCCTGCAACGGACATACTGGTAATAGCGATATCAACTACAAGCAAAAGCTTGCAGATAAATAATACAAATTTATATACCGCATCATACAAAGGACGGATCTTATCGATCTTTTCAAAAATTGAAGGCATTCTTCAGTCCCCTTTCTTAATTAAAAGCGCAGGAGAGACGCGCTCCCCTGCGCCTAATACACCATTTCCCTATTTAACTGGCTGACTCAGATTATTTTGCCATATCAAGGATCTGCTGATACAGTTCTGCGTTATCCTTTGTAGAGGACTCGATAATGTCCTTGCAAGCTTCCTGCCATGGAGTCTTATCTTCTACTTCTACAACGTTTACGCCATTTGCCTTTAACTCATCCAGAACTTTGTTCTCTGCTTCTTCAGAGATCTTACGGTTGAATTCAGATGCATACTTTCCAGCTTCGGTCAGAACATCCTGCTGCTCTGGAGTTAATTTATCCCAAGCGTCATCTGTGATGATAACCTGGATAGCACCTAAGGTATGTCCATCAAGGATCAGGTTAGGAGCAACTTCTGGGAATGCGTTGGACTGATAGTTTGCGATTGGCTGCTCAGCACCGTCAACAACGCCGGTCTGCAGTGCGGAGTACAGTTCGTTGAAGGAAACAACAGTTGCGTTTGCGCCAAGTCCAGCTACCATACCGTTCATGATCGGGTCGTTAGAAACACGAAGCTTCATTCCCTTTAAGTCTTCCAGACCATTTACTGGCTTAACAGTGAAGAAATGACGGAAACCTTCTTCTCCGTAGAACAGACCTCTTACGCCCAGTCCGTTGTCATGCGGTTCCATTAAGAACTCTGGAGCCAGTTCGCTATCTGCAAATTTCCAGAAATGTTCACGGTTTACAAATGTATAAGGTACAGACAGAAGTACGGACTTCTCTGCGCCGTAGCTTGTCAGAGCGAATGCGGAGATACGGGACATATCAATAGTTCCGCCACCACCAAGCATGGTATCCAGAACGTCGTTCTCAGAACCAAGAACACCACTTGCCTGCAGGTCTACAGTGATAGATCCGCCGGACAGCTCTTCTACTTTCTCTTTGAATGCTGTATCAGTCTGTCCAACGATAGTATCCAGTGGATTAACCTCTGCCATTACCAGAGTAACTGCAGGTCCTACAGGCTCCCCAGCTGCTGCAGACTCTCCTTTGGATTCCTCTTTTGCTTCTGCTGCTGTGGTCGCTTCCTCCTTAGCTGCCTCAGTAGCTGCTGCTGTAGTAGTTGTTTCTGGGGATTTTAATCCGCATCCTGCCAGTGATCCGGCTACCATAGCTGTGCAAAGTGCTGCGCTTAACCATCTTTTTTTCATTTTGTTTACCCTCCTGTTAATACGTTTTTCACATATTGTTTATGTTTTTTTACGCTTTCTTTATGCTGATTTCATTATAAGGGTAAAATCTTGTTCTGACCATGGTAAATTTTTGATAATCCTAGTATGATTTTGACCTATACCGTAATTTTTTGTTATAATTCAGCCATGCGCTGGCTTGGAGATTATTTTTCCCGGAACACAGTATTTCGATACTCTGAAGGACTCTGCCCTGTGATCCTTCTAAACACTTTTGTAAAATAATTAGAGTCTTCGTATCCTACTGACTTTCCTATATCCTTAATATTGACGGTAGGTTCTTCTAACATTTTTTTCGCCATGGAAACACGGTATTCTGTAAGATACGCTGTAAAATTCTGTCCAAAACTCTGCTTGAAAAGCCGGCAGAAATAAGGCTCTGAATAATTCATCTTGTCAGCCAGATCCTGTACAGAAAGATCATACATGTAATTTTCACGGATATAGTCCCGTATGATCTCTGTTACTTTATTCATGCGCAGATTTTCACCTGCATCATCTTCTGCCAGTTCTTCCGGATCGTCCCGTTTTTCTTCCTCGGATACCTCTTCTGTCTTTTCTTTCTGAAAATCTTTTTCTTCTCCCGCCATTCGCATGGCTTCTTCCAGTACCAGCATCAATTCTTTTTCATCCCAGGGTTTTAAAAGATAATCTAACGCCCTGACTGTGATTGCCTTCTTGGCATAGGCAAATTCATCAAAAGCTGTAAGAAAGATAATACAGCATTTTTTATCCTTCTCCCTTATCCGCTCTGCTGCCTGGATTCCGTTGATACCTGGCATTTCAATATCCAGTATGGCGATCTGGATCTTTTCTTTTTCATATATTTCCAGTGCTTCTCTTCCGTTTTCTGCCTGGAAGATCTCACACTGCCCCTTCAGGTTCTGGCTTAATGTTTTAAAAAGAACCTTTCTCTCGATCATTTCATCATCTGCGATCAGCAGTCGGTACATATACTTCTTCCCCCTGTTTTTCTTCTCCCTGCGGTATCATCAATTGTATCACTGTTCCTTTTCCTTCCCGGCTGTAGATCCGCAGATCTCCCTTTTGGTACATCATATGGACACGCTTATAAATATTTCCAAGCCCGATCCCAATCTTTGCCGTGCGGTGTTCTTTCATTGCTGCAGCAACTTCTTCGCACCGCTCCTGACTCATACCAAGGCCGGTATCTGCCACTGAAAGGATCAGCATACGGTCCTTTTTCCAGATCCGGATATGGAGGATACCTCCCGTTTCTTTTTTAGAAAGACCATGAACCACCGCATTTTCTACAAGAGGCTGCAGGGACAGGGACGGAATGATCACGTCTGCCGCATCCGTCTCCAGGCTCAGACGGTATTTGATCCTGCTTCCAAAACGCATTTTCTGAAGATACATATAGTCATTTACGATCTTTAACTCCCGGTCTAATGTTACAGTCTGCTCCCTTGTTTTCAGGTTATAGCGGAACAGATTTCCCAGACTTAAGATCATCTTTTCCGTATCCACAGCATCTTCCAGTTTTGCGGTACATGCGATCATATTCAGGGTATTAAAGAGAAAATGGGGATTGATCTGGCTTTTTAACAGTTCCAGCCTTGCGCTTCCTAACTGTTTTTCCATTTCACTGCGCTCTAATTCCTCTTTGTGGAGCAGCTCCTGCATTTTGTTATTTTCTTTCATGGTGGCAATATAGCCCTTGGTACTGTGTTTCATTACATTGAAAGCTGTGACCAATTCTCCCATTTCATCTTTATTTTCTATGATCAGGTCCGGCTCATCAAAGTCATTGGCAGCTATCTTTCTGGTACTTGCAGCCAAAGATACAATGGGTTTTGCAACGGAATTTGAAAGAATTTTTGTCAGCCAGATCGCTATGATCATAAGTGCGATGGAAATGGCCACAATAATATACGGAATATTAGAAAACATTGCTGCTTCTTTCTGATACTCTTCTGTTCCTTCTGCCATGGTTATCTGCACCAGACGGCCGGTATATCCCTGGAGGTACTCCTGCATTTTGTATACGTAATACAGTTCGTCTACAAATTCACTGCCTGTTTTATTTCCTTCCGCTACGTCATCACGATAAACTTTGTAACCTTCATAGGCATTTCTTATGTTCCATGTCCTGGCACTGCGCTCTTTTCCAATCCTTCTGTACTCAGAAGGCAGTGACCACAGGCAACGTTCTGTTCTTACACATGCCACCCTGTAAGTATCCCGGCTTTCCTGGTCTGCATTTCGCACATAATGCTCAAAAGCTCTGATTTCCTGATCCAGTGCCTCCTGAAAGTCATTGCAGCGGGAGTTGTCATTCAAAATTCCTCCAAAGCTTCCCAGGGATACGTTGGTGATCCACACATTAAAAGAAGCGGAAAGAGCCATGATCAAAATGACCATGGCTGCAAAAATTCCTATTTTTCTTTTTATGGAGATCGTCATCCATAGCTTTCTCAGAGAAGGACGCATGATAACCTCCTGTTGTAATTCTTATGTCAGTTTCTTTATGTCTTTTGTAGCTTTTTAGCGTTTTTTATTACGGCCTCTTTTTTTGGCTGCTCTGAGTGCTGCTTTTTTTGCTGCAGCTGAGGTTGGAGCCGGGGCTGCGGGTGCTGGAGATGGAGCTGGCTCTGGTTTTGTAACTGCTGAAGCAGGAGTTGTTACTGGCTCTGCAATCGGATCTGCAGGTGCTAAAACTGGTACTGGTTCAGGCTTTGCTGTTTCCAGTTTCTTTGGTTCTTCTTTTGCAGTTGCCAGCTTTTTCGGCTCTTCTTTTTTTGTTTCCAGCTTGTGAGCTTCTGTCTTGGCAGTTGCTAACTTCTTTGGCTCTTCCTTCGTGGTCTCCAGTTTGTGAGTTTCCGTCTTGGCGGTCGCAAGCTTTTTTGGCTCTTCTTTCTTCTCTGCCGTCAGTTTTTTGAGTTCTGTTTTCTTTGTAGCTAACTTTTTCGGCTCTTCTTTTTTCTCCGTAGTCAGCTTCTTCGGTTCTTCCTTCTTTGTTGCCAGCTTCTTCGGCTCTGCCTTCTTTGTGGTCAGTCTCTTCGGGCTTTCCTTCTTTGTGGTCAGTCTCTTCGGGCTTTCCTTCTTCTCCTCTGGTGTACAGGAGAATACCATAAAGCTCATTGGCGGGATATGGATCTCAATGGAGTTCTCTCTTTCATCCCATTCTATCTTCTTGGATGCTTTCACACGGCTGTTGGTACGGCCTTCGCCGCCAAATTCTTTTGCATCACTGTTGAAGATCTCTTTATATTTTCCTGCAAATGGTACGCCCAGGCGGAATTTCTCATGATCCATATTATCAAAGTTACATACACAGAGCAGAGTTTCTTCTTTGCCTCTGCGCAGGAATATGATCATGCTTTCCTCATGGTAGCTGCAGTTGATCCACTCAAAGCCTTCCGTATCAAAGTCCTGCTCATACAGTGCCGGATGGGCCTGATACAGCTTGTTTAACTCACGGACGTAGGTCTGCATGTTCTTATGCAGCGGATATTTTAACAGATCCCATTCCAGGGACGCATTTTCGTTCCACTCATCGATCTGGCCATAGTCCTGTCCCATAAATAACAGCTTCTTGCCTGGATGGGACATCATAAAGCCATAGGCAGCCCGCAGGTTTTCAGCCTTTGCCTCTAAAGTCTCTCCCGGCATCTTACCCATCATAGAGCCTTTTCCGTGAACGACTTCGTCATGGGAGAATACCAGGACAAAGTTTTCACTGTAGGCATAAAGCATGGAAAACGTCAACTCGCCATAGTTATTTTTACGGAAATATGGATCACAGCGCATGTAGTTGGTGAAATCGTTCATCCAGCCCATATTCCACTTATAATCAAAACCAAGTCCGCCGTCTTTTGGATCACCGGTGATCATTGGCCATGCAGTAGACTCCTCTGCGATCAGCACCGCACCGTTCTTTCTGCCCTTGAATACAGTATTTAAGTGCTTTAAGAACTCTACAGCTTCCAGATTTTCATTTCCGCCGTAGATATTTGCCACCCATTCACCGTCATTTTTACCGTAATCCAGATACAGCATGGAAGCCACCGCGTCCATACGGATGCCGTCTGCGTGGTACTTCTCAGCCCAGAACAGTGCGTTGGCAATGAGGAAGTTAGATACTCCCGGACGGCCGTAGTTATAGATCAGTGTACCCCAGTGCGGATGAGCGCCCTTTCTTGGGTCTGCATGTTCATAGACGCAGGTTCCGTCAAAGCATGCCATTCCGAAAGCATCTCTCGGGAAATGGGCCGGTACCCAGTCTAAGATCACACCAATGCCCTGTTCATGCATATAGTCCATGAAGTACATGAAATCATCCGGTGTTCCATAGCGGCTGGTAGGAGCATAATAACCAGTTACCTGATATCCCCAGGAAGCATCTAAAGGATGTTCCATGATCGGCAGCAGTTCTACATGGGTATAGCCCATATCTTTTACATACTCAGCCAGCTTTACAGCCAGTTCCCTGTAATTGTAGAACTCGGAGCCAATGATATCTTCCCCGTTTTCGTCCTTGGCAATCTCTTTTCGCATCCAGGAACCTAAATGGACTTCATAAATATTGAAAGGCTTGTCCTTTGTATCAGAAGCAGCCCGCTTGTCCATCCATTTTTTATCTTTCCACTGGTAATTGTTGATATCCCATACAATGGAAGCATTATTTGGACGCAGCTCTGCATAATTTCCATATGGGTCTGCCTTCATCATAGGCAGTCCAGCTCTGGTCTTGATCTCATATTTATAAAGGCATCCTGCTTTCAGGCCCGGAATGAACAGCTCAAATACGCTGGCATCTCCTTCGCCTACTTTGCGCATCTGGTGGCGTCTGCCGTCCCATAAGTTAAAGTCACCTACTACACTGACACGCATGGCACATGGAGCCCATACTGCAAAATAAACGCCTTCTACTCCGTCAATGGTCATTGGATGAGCACCCATTTTCTCATAAATGTCGTAGTAGATACCTGCACCGAATTTCTTTAATTCATCTTCTGTAAACTGTGGTCCGAAAGAATAGGGATCGTGGATCTCTTCTTCGGTTCCATTATCATAAGTGACAAGTAAGGTATAATCTGTCACTGTTTTTCTTGGGATCAGTACAGCATAAAATCCTGCTTCATCTGCCAACTCCATAGGGTATTTTTTCCCATTTCCTGTAAGCTTTACAGTGATCGCTGTTGCGGTAGGTATAAATGCCTGTATCAATAAGCCTTCTTCTGTTGCATGTGGTCCTAACATTCTGTGAGGATCGGCTGACTCTGAATAGGTCAGTTCCTCAATCCCCGCCCAGTCCATAATATCATATAATTTCTGTTCCATCTGCGTGCCCCCTTTTAGCAAAAACAATGTTGTTTCTATTATAGCTGTTTCGCCCGTTCTGAAATATTCTGTCTGAAATTGATCACATCATGCTCATATTCTTCATCCATAAGAGGTGATGAGATCATAAAATCTGCACTTGCCTTATTGTTTGCAATGGGAATATCGTAAACCTGTGCAATACGCAGCAGTGCCTTTACATCCGGATCATGAGGCTGTGCTGTCAATGGGTCGGAGAAGAAGATCACGAAATCGATCTGTCCTTCTACGATCTTGGCGCCGATCTGCTGGTCGCCTCCCAATGGGCCGCTGTTATATCCCTTTACCGGAAGTCCGGTATAATCGGTGATCATTCTTGCAGTTGTTCCGGTTCCGCATAAGAAATGTTTCTCCAGAATGGATTTATGTTCCTTGCACCATTCCATTAATTCATGCTTTTTCTGATCATGGGCGATCAGGGCGATATTTTTCTGCTTCTTGATAGTCATTGGGACAAATTCCATTGTATGCATACCTCCTTATGTTGCCTGTCTCTTGTGTTGCTGTCCTAAATATATAGTATACAATTGCTCATTTATGATGATGCCGCCGTCAGGCAGCATACATGTTTATTCAACTACCGGATTGGTAAGTGTGCCGATCCCTTCAATGGTACATTCTACTACATCTCCAGGTTTTAAGAATTTTGGCGGTGTAAAGCCCATTCCTGCGCCTGCCGGTGTGCCGGTGGCAATGATGGTTCCAGGTTTTAATGTCATGCCTTTTGAAAGCTCACTGACGATGTGGTCAATACCAAAGATCAGCAGTTCTGTGTTGCTGTCCTGTCTCAGTTCCCCGTTGACACGGGACTGGATAGAAAGCTTTGGCGGATATGGGATATCTTCCACTGTGGTGATACATGGTCCCATTGGGAAAAATCCGTCTAAACTCTTTCCAAAATACCACTGGTTATGCTGGGTCTGAAGGGTTCTGGCACTGACGTCATTGATAATGGTGTAACCAAAAATGTAATTTTTTACCTCTTCTTCCGGTACATTTTTTGCTTCTTTTCCAATGATTACTGCCAGTTCTACCTCATAGTCTAAATCTGTTACAATGTCTGAATGGCTTTCAATGCCTTCACCGTTTGCCACTGCCTCGTTTACACGTTTGGAGAAGTAAACGGCATAGGGACGTTCGCCTCCAAATGCCTCTTTCTTGTAGCGGGCAGACTCCTCTGCGTGAGCCATATAGTTGATACCCAGGCAGATCACATCCTGTTTCGGATTTGGGATCGGCGCCAGAAACTTTACTTCTTCAATAGGTGCCGCTCCTCTGATCTTATAAGGGTCCTGACCGGACACATATTCAAGCAGCTGTTTTTCTGACTCGCTGATCCCCTCGATCAGTTCCTGCATGGTCTTATAATCCATATCCAGGGAGCGAAGAGGATAGACCCATTTTCCGTCTCTGCTGATCACGCCCAGACCGCCTTTATGTTCCACTTCATATGTAACAAGCCTCATAACAGCCTCCTTATTTCATTTAGCAATTTCTTAATGCTTACTTTATCACATTTTTCGGATATTTTCCACCTTGCCACAAATGTTTTACATAATCTTAGAAAATTTAGCGAACAATTCAGACGTCATTTAAGCGGTTCCTGCGCTCATCATTTTGTAGATCTGAATAACTGCCGTTGGTGCCAGCGCACCTAAAACCACTGCCAGTAACTGTGAGCCCGTCAGATCCCCTGCGGCAAATACATCCTGAAGCTTAGGCACAAAAAGCACTGCACACATAAGGACTACACCTACAAACAATGCCATAACACACCAGAGATTGCTTCCTATTCCCAATGAAAGCAGGCTTTTTCTTCCCCTGCAGTTAAAACCATGGAACAGTCTTGCCAGAGTCAGAGTGGAAAATGCCATAGTACTGGCAATGGCTTCCCCGCCCTGGGAATATCCCATTTCCCATGCCCACATGGTTGCTGCACCAATAAGAAAACCCTGGAATAAGATCTTCCCTGCAAATGGAAAAGAAAGGATCCCTTCTTTTGGGTCTCTGGGAGGCTGGTTTAAAAGATCCCGGTCTGCCGGTTCCATACCTATGGCAATGGCAGGAAGGGAGTCTGTCAGCAGGTTGATAAACAGCAGATGCACCGGCGCAAAAGGCAATGGAAGCGCCTTGATAGATGTATACAGTACACAAAGGATCCCTGCCATATTTCCGGACAACAAAAACTGGATGGAATTTTTAATATTCCGATATACATTTCTTCCATTTGCCACTGCCTTGATAATCGTAGCAAAATTGTCATCTGTTAAGATCATGGCAGCGGCATCCCTTGAAACTTCTGTGCCTGCTTTTCCCATAGCGATCCCTATGTCCGCCTTTTTTAAGGCAGGAGCGTCATTTACCCCGTCTCCTGTCATAGCTGTAATGTGCCCTTTTTTCTGCCATGCTTCCACAATGCGGATCTTATGTTCCGGAGACACCCTGGCATATACGGAGATCTTTTCCAGTCTTTCCTGCAGCTGCTGATCGCTCATCTGATCCAGATCTGCTCCTGTAACAGCCAGATCACCAGCTGTAAAAATACCAATCTCCGAGGCGATCGCTGCCGCAGTCTCTTTATGATCCCCGGTGATCATGACCGTGCGGATCCCTGCTTTTTTAGCATCTGCCACTGCCATTTTAGACTCCGGCCTTGGTGGATCTGTCATAGCAGCCAGACCCAGAAAGATCATATTTTCCGCCTTTGCATCCCTGATTTCTTCCTCTTTTAATGGTTTACATGCCAGTGCCAGAACCCGCATTCCCTTTTTGGACCATAGACCGTTCTGGCGAAGGATCCGCTCTTTATCAGAAAAGGAAAAGGGACGTCCCCAGGAAGCAGTCTCTTCTTCCTGAAAAGAGGGATTGACTGCCAGACTGCATTTAGACAGCAAAACGTCTACCGCCCCTTTTACAAAAAGGATCTTTTCTCCCCCTTTGCTGCATATGGCACCCATATATTTTTTATCAGAGTTAAAAGGGATCTCCGAAATACGACGCCACTGCCTGCGAAGAAGTCCGGGATCTTTTCCTGCTTCTTCTGCCATATGTAAAAGAGCCTGCTCTAAGGGATCTTCTTTTTCCCCGATCTCCTCTCCGGAAGCATTATTTGCAAGAATGACTGATCGCAGGAAAAGAGAAAGATCCGGGTGGTGGGAATATTTTTTTAACTGCCCTGTATCCATGACCTTCCCATTTATGCAAACAGCCTCTGCCCGCAGACTGTTTTGGGTCAGTGTCCCTGTTTTATCAGAACAGATCACAGATACACAGCCTAAACTTTCCACTGCTTTCAGGTCCTTTATGACTGCATGCTCTTTTGCCATTTTCTGGGTTCCCATTGCCTGGACAATGGTCACAATGGAGCCAAGAGCCTCCGGGATGGCTGCAACCGCCAGCGCTACCGCAAACATCAGGGCATCTAATACAGGCTCCCTGCGATACAGGCTGATCAGAAAGATCGCCCCGCAGATCCCCATAATTCCTAAGGCCAGATGGCCGGAAAACCGGTCTAAACTGGCCTGCAAAGGTGTTTTCTTTTCCACTGTGCGGTTCATCAGGGAAGCAATGGTCCCGATCTGGGTATCCATTCCTGTTTCCGTCACTACCGCAGTTCCCCTTCCGCCAGTGATCAGAGCACCGGAAAAGACCATATTGCTCTGATCTCCCGGAGATAAAGGCGTTTTTCCTGCCGGCAGTTTTCCCTCTCTTTTTTCCACATTTAAAGCTTCTCCTGTAAGAGAACTTTCGTTGCAGGTAAGGCTGCAGGACTGAAGGATCCGGCCGTCTGCAGGTACCATTCCTCCTGTTTCCAAAACCAGGATATCCCCTGGAACCACCCTGGAAGATGGCGCCGTACAAACGCGTCCTTCCCGGATCAGAAGTGTTTCCGGAGAAGCAAGTCGCTTTAAGCTTTCCAGGGATTTTCGTGCTTTCTGATGTTCCACAGTCCCTAAAATGGCATTTAACAAAAGGACGGAAAAGATCACAAGAGCGCTTTCCGGATCTCCGGTAACCATGGATACCCCCGCAGCCCCAATGAGGATCATGACCAGAAGATCTTTAAACTGTCCTAAAAATACCTGCCACCAGGGCATTTCTTCCTGTTCTTTTAAAACATTTTCCCCATATGTTTCCAGCCTTCTTTCTGCCTCTTTCTCATTTAGCCCGGTCCTGTTGGTGCCAAGGCGCTTTAAAACTTCTTCCTGGGTCAGACCATACCATTGTGCCATTCCTGCCTCCTATAGACTCTGTATAGACTTCATATAGAAAAAAATGAGGATGCCCTGACCCGTCTGGCCTTTACAGCATCCTCATCTGAATGTATATGTATTTCTCTTTTATCTTTATGCAGGAAAAAACAGGCTTATGACCTGCCTCCGAATATCATCTCAAAAGCAACTCTGTATCCTAAAGGAAGGGAAGCTTCTTCTACATATTCCTCTCTTGTATGAGCGCCGGCTCCACTATAGCAGCCCACACATACGCTTGGGATTCCCATAGAAAGCGGGATATTGCAGTCTGTAGAACCAGAACCAACTCCAGGGCAGATTCCAGTCACTGTCTCTACCGCTGCTTTTGCACGTTCAAGAAGGCGTGCCTGACGTTCTTTATCTACATCACCGGAGCATGGACGGATGCCCAGGATCTCATAAGTAATATCAAGACCGGCTGCCTTTGCCTCATCTACTGCTGCCTCAAATTTTTCTTTCATATAAGCCAGATTTACTTTTCTGTCAGAGCGGAACTCATATAACATGGAAGCTTCCTGGGCAATGGTATTAACAGAAGTGCCGCCGGAAATAGTGCCTACATTGTAAGTAGTCTTTCCGCCCTCCGGAACCTGGATCCGGTACAGTTTTTCAATGATACCTGCCAGCTTTTCAATGGCATTATCACGGCCGAAATTGCCAAAGGAATGACCGCCCTGGGTGCGTACCGTCACTTTATAACGGTTAGATCCCACTGCTTCATCTACCAGATGCTCCAGACTGCCGTCGAAGGTGCAAAAAGTGTTCATACGGCTGCCGTAATCTTCGCAGATCTTTTTAACGCCTTTCAGGTTTCCAAGACCTTCTTCTCCTGAATTGCATACAAAGATCAGTCCAGGTTCTGTTTCTGGCCGGATCTGGTTAAGTTTGCCTTCTTTTATCATAAGAGCAGTATATTTTGCTGCCAGAAGAACACATACAAGGCAGGCAGTATCATCACCTACTCCTGGACAGCAGATACGTCCATTTTCCACCTTTAAAGGAAGTTCCGTCTCATCTGGAAAAACTACGTCTGTATGGGCCATATAAACATCCACATTATCCCTTAAAGCAGCTGGATAAACTACATTTAATGCCTCATCAATATAGACGCCCTCTGCCCCCTGTTCCTTTAACCAGTTACAGCAAAACTGGGCTCTTTTTTCCTCATGATTAGATGGGGAAGGGATTTTCGCAATGGTAAGAAGCAGGTCATATGCCTCTTTTTCATGTTCCTTGATAAAACGCTCCATAGCTTCACTTAACATATTACATTCCTTCTTTCCGGTTCGCTTTCGGACCTTTGCTTTGTGTTTTTTTCTTTTCCGGGCATTTAAGTCCTGCAAATACCTGGATGGATCTTGCAAGGACAAGAGCCTCTTTCTGGTCATCCAGATGTCTTTCCTTACCTGACGGCAAAAAGCCGTTCATACTGTCTTCAGCTGTATCAAGGACCTGATGCCAGATATATCCTGACGGCAGATTGGGAAGTGCAAATGCATGTGGCTCCCAATGCATGTTGTAAGCAGTATAGAAATAAGGTTCCTCGCTGCCGTCTGCATTTTCCCCATAAGAAGCACTGTAAAACACCCCCAGCTGGCGGCTGTAGCGTTCAAAGTCCGGACACCAGGCCTTCTCCCCGTGGAAAGACACATCCGGCAGTCCTACTGACTTATGATCCATTAAAGTAGGTTCTGTACTGCGGTGGAACAGGCTGTGCTTTTTGCGGAATGCGATCAGATTTTTCGTAAACTCATAAAGCCCCTTGTGAGAGTCTAATAAATTCCAGTTTAACCAGGATATCTCATTGTCCTGACAATAAGCATTATTATTTCCCTTCTGGGTACGGCCAAATTCATCACCTGCCATAAGTAACGGGGTTCCCTGGCTTAAAAAAAGCATGGTAAGGGCATTTTTAAGCTGACGTTTGCGCAGTGCAAGGATCTTTTTCTTTCGCACCGGACCTTCTGCACCACAATTCCAGGACTGGTTGTAATCGGTACCGTCATGGTTTTCCTCGCCATTGTCCTCGTTGTGCTTATGATCGTAAGAAACCATATCCATTAAAGTAAAGCCGTTGGTATTCGCCATGTAATTAATAGAAGCCACTGCATCCGGATTGTCCTTTACATGAAGAGCCACCTGGTTTAACATACCTTCATCGCCCTTTAAGAAGCTGCGCATATCCAGCATAAATCCTGTTTCGTAAGCAGATAAACGGCGTCCGGTCTCTTTCTTTTCTTCTTTGGTTCTGTTGCCCCTGTCTGTTTCCGTCGCAGTTCTCACTTCATCCCAGTTCTTCGCCCAAAGTTTCAGATCAGAAAGATATGGGTCTTTCACAATAGTTTCCAAAGGGGCATAACCTACTAAATGGATACCATCTACATGATACTGGGCAGCCCAGAAGCGGAGTACATCTACCACATAGGAAGGAGACTGTGTCCCGTCAAAGTATAATTCAACGACCAGCTCCAGACCTTCTTTATGTAATGCCTTCACCAGAGTCTTAAACTCTTTTACCGGATCCTTTTTCTGTCCCGGCGCTGCGCCTGCATAGGCTGCTTTTGGCGCAAAGCTGTGTCCACAGCAGTACCCCCAGTAATTCACCTTTCCGGGAGCGTCTTCCATGATCTCGTCAAATTCTGCAGGCGGCATCATTTCTACTGTAGTAATTCCCAGTTCTTTCATATAGGGGATCTTATCAATGACCGCCCCAAAGGTTCCCCTTTTCCAGCTTTCCCCTTTAAATGAGACATGTTTTGAAAAACCTCTCGGGTGTATCTTGTATACAATACACTCATTGGCTGGGATCTCAGGCCGCTTGTCATCTTCCCAGTCAAAGGCTTCTTTCACTGCTTCAAAAGGTGTGTGAAGTGCCTGCCCTGCTGCCTTCTCGTCTCCCCATTTTTCCCGTCCTGTAAAACAGGTTCCAAAAGGATCAGAGATCTCTTTTCCATCTTCCTCAAAAGCGTATTCCAATCCGGTAAAATCCCCTTTTACCGTCATGAAATGCACATTCCCCATACGGGCATTTTCCGGAAATGCAAGTCTGGCCATCCGTTTTCTGCTTCCCTTTTCAAAAAGCAGCAATGCCGGACTTTTCTCAGAAACAAATGCTACATCAAATCCCCCCGGAGTCTTTGTCACTCCCAGGGGATAGATTTTTCTCTCATTTGTCTCTATGCTATACTCTCTTTTCATATATTGCCGCCTTTCAATCCCATTTCCTTTATTTGCACTGTCAAATCCCAAATCCTGCTGCGCGGCATTGCCGCAAAGAAGCTGCCTTTCAGATTTTGGCCTATTTCTGGCTTTCAATCTGTTCCACCAGATCCGTCAGATACATCCAACGGTCCATTTTTTCCTCTAACTGTGCCTCTTTTTCTGTCTTTTCTTTCATCAGTTCATTGAGACGGGTATAATTGCTGGCAGATTTCTCGATCTCTGTTTCCAGGGCTGCAATGGCCTCTTCCAGACCTGCAATATCCCCTTCAATGGTCTCCCATTCTCTCTGCTCTTTGTAGCTTAAACGCAGCTTTTTCTGGGCACCGGAAGTCTCTTTCCAGTTATTTTTGTTCACTGCCTTTGCATTTGCAGCGTTTTCTTCGTCAGTATCTTTATCGGATGCCTTTCCAGAACCTGCATTTCCGGCTCCAGCCCCATTTCCACTGATCTGTGGATGACGCTCATTCCATGCACGCTGATAATCGGTAAAACCACCCTCATACTGCTGCACCACACCATTTCCCTCAAAAGCGAAAATGCGGTTTACCACACGGTCCAGGAAATAACGGTCATGGGATACAGTGATCACAATACCAGGGAATGTATCCAGATAATCTTCCAGTAAGATCAGCGTCTGGATGTCCAGGTCATTGGTCGGCTCGTCCAGGATCAGTACATTTGGTGCTTCCATAAGGATACGCAGAAGGTACAGACGGCGTTTTTCACCTCCGGACAGCTTTCCAATGGTTGTATACTGCATACTGGAAGGGAACAGGAAACGCTCTAACATCTGGCTGGCGCTGATGCTGCCGTCTTTTGTCTTTACGTACTCTGCTGCATTGCGGATATAGTCGATCACCTTCAGGCTTTCGTCCATAGCCTCATTTTCCTGGGAGAAATAACCCAGCTTTACAGTCTGGCCGATCTCTACTGTACCGGAGTCCGGCTGTACCCAGCCTGCAATGATCTTCATCAAAGTAGACTTTCCGCTGCCGTTCTGACCGATGATACCTACACGGTCATTTTTCAGGAAGATATAGGTGAAATCTTTCATCAGCACCTTATCACCATATGATTTGCAGATGTCCTTCAGCTCTACGGTAGTACGTCCCAAACGGCTGCCAATGGACTCCAGCTGTACATTTCTGTCATACTCCGGACCTTCCTGGTCACGAAGCTGCTCATACCTCTGGATATGGGCTTTCTGCTTGGTAGAACGGGCTCTGGCACCACGCTGCATCCAGGCGATCTCTGTGCGCAGGATGGACTGGCGCTTGCGCTCTGCTGCCTCTGCCATGCTTAAACGCTCTGCCTTTAATTCCAGATATTTCTCATAACCGCCCTGATAACTGTACAGTTTTCCCTTGTCCAGCTCTACAATACGGTTGGTAACGCTGTCCAGGAAATAACGGTCATGGGTGATCATTAAAAGAGCGCCCTTAAATGCCTTTAAATAACCTTCCAGCCAGTCAGCCATCTGGCTGTCCAGGTGGTTGGTAGGCTCGTCCAGGATCAGCAGATCTGCTGTACTTAAAAGAACGCTTGCAAGAGCCACACGTTTTCTCTGTCCGCCGGAAAGAGTCTCCACTTTCGCGTCAAAATCTTCGATCTCCAGACGGTTTAACATGGTCTTGGCAGAAGCCTTTAACTCTTCCACAGAGCTGAAATGAGGCTCGTTTTTATTGTCCCTTACAATGCTGTCAAGAATGGTATCTCCAGGGGTAAATTCCGGGATCTGGGGCAGATAGCGGATATACAGGCTGCGGCCTTTTACAACCGTACCGCCATCCGGCTCCTCCAGACCTGCAGCGATCCGTAACAAGGTAGATTTTCCTGTGCCGTTGATACCGATGAGACCCACTTTTTCTCCTTCGTTGATAGAAAAAGCAGTGTCGTTGAACAGCAGGCGTTCTGTATAGGATTTTGTTAAATGTTCGATGGTAAGTAAATTCATGTAATTGATCCTAACTATTTCTTTATTGATTGTTGAATTTTGGGTTCGTTCTAGTTCACTCACAAACACGCACTAACGTGCTCCACTGCCTGCTTACGCAGGCGGTTTGTTCGTTAATTCATTATACTATTTTTTGATCACTAATTCTACTGGGCAGTGGTCAGAACCAAACACTTCTGTATGGATCTTTGCGCTCTCCAGCTCATCTTTTAAGCTTTCGCTGACACAGAAATAGTCAATACGCCAGCCTGCGTTCTTCTCTCTTGCTTTAAAACGGTAGGACCACCAGGAGTAAATCCCTTCTGTATCCGGGTAGAAGTAGCGCCAGGTATCAATAAAACCGTCATTTAAAAGGTCCGTGAACTTGCCTCTTTCTTCATCAGTGAAGCCCGCATTCTTCCGGTTAGTCTTTGGATTTTTCAGGTCGATCTCTTTGTGGGCTACGTTTAAATCGCCGCAGAAGATCACCGGCTTTTTCTCTTCCAGCTTTTTAAGATATGCTAAAAATGCATCTTCCCAGGTCATACGGTAATCCAGTCTGGCAAGACCATCTTTGGAGTTTGGAGTATAGCAGGTGACAATGTAATACTCTGGGAATTCAGCTGTGATGACTCTGCCTTCATGGTCATGTTCCTCAATGCCAAGGCCATAGGAAACAGAGATAGGCTCTTCTTTTGTGAACATGGCTGTGCCGGAATAGCCTTTTTTCTCAGCATAGTTCCAGTACTGGTGATAGCCCGGCAGATCCAGATCGATCTGGCCTTCCTGCAGCTTACTTTCCTGTATACAGAATACATCTGCATCTACCTCATTGAAAAAGTCCATAAAGCCTTTTCCCACGCAGGCACGCAGACCGTTTACATTCCAGGATATGAGTTTTTTCATAATTGTTTCTCCTTTTGCTGTATGGCAACGCCCCCGCCTTATGGCGGGGAAAGCAGTTGTGCTGATAACACATCCCCGCATAAAGCGGGAAAACTGTTGCACTCCACTGCCCCGCGAAGCGAGGCAAAATACTCTCCCTTATTCTGGATAAACCAGTCTGGACTCCGGGAACTCATCAATATGGGTCAGCACCTTCAGATACTTTGCAGCCAGATATTTTGCCATTCCCAGGTTCATATCCAGGTAATTGCCGCAGTCTTTTGGAGATGCGCCTGGTACTTCCCCTTCAAAGTCACGGACAAATTCATACATTTCTACTACTAATGGCAGAATGTCTTTTGACTCATAATCACCTGCTAAAAGCAGATAAAAACCGGTTCTGCAGCCCATCGGTCCAAAGTATACTGTCTTGTCTCCAAAATCCTTGTGGTTTCTTAAAAAGGTAGCACCCAGATGCTCGATGGTGTGCATTTCTGCGGTGTTCATAACAGGTTCTTCGTTTGGGGAAGTCATACGCAGATCAAAGGTGGTAACGGTGCTGTCTCCTACTTTGTCTTTTCTGGATACGTAAACTCCCGGCTGTAATTTAATATGGTCGATGGTAAAACTTGCGATCTTTTCCATGGTTATTTCCTCTTTTCTCTCTTTTTCGCTTATTTTCCGCTGCTGTGTACCTTCCCCGCGCTGCGGGGAAAACACCCCTAGAAATGGCAGAAAGGCAGGTCCCAGCACTTCCCGGTTCCTGCCCTCCTTACTCTTATCGTTCTTTATACTACGACCGCCCCAAAGGGGCGACCGCTTTTGATCCTATTTTTTATCCGAATGATTAGTCATCCTCTTCATCACTTTCAGTTACAGTGAAGGTAAATCTCTTACGTGCCATTTCATCGCTTTCCAGATACTCATCGTAGGTAGTGATCTTATCGATCAGCTTGCCGTTGATGATCTCCATAATACGGTTAGCAGTGGTCTGTACGATCTGGTGGTCACGGGATGAGAAGATCATCACGCCTGGGAACTTGATCATACCACGGTTTAATGCGTCAATAGACTCCATATCCAGGTGGTCAGTCGGCTCATCTAACATCAGTACATTTGCGCCGGAGATCATCAGCTTGGATAACATACAACGTACTTTCTCACCACCGGATAATACCTTAACCTTCTTAACACCGTCTTCGCCTGCAAACAGCATACGTCCTAAGAAACCACGTACATAAGTTACGTCCTTCTCAGGAGAATACTGGGTCAGCCACTCAACAATGGTGTCATCATTTGCAAACTCAGCGGAGTTATCCTTCGGGAAGTAAGACTGGGTGGTTGTAAGTCCCCACTTGTAGCTTCCTTCATCTGGCTCCATTTCACCTGCAAGGATCTTGAATAATACAGTCTTTGCACGCTCGTTTGGTCCAACTAAAGCAACTTTGTCCTCTCTTCCAAGGATAAAGGAGATATCGTCTAAGATCTTCTCACCATCAATAGTCTTGCTTAAGTGTTCTACAGTAAGAACTTCATTTCCGATCTCACGGGCCGGACGGAAGTCGATATATGGATACTTTCTGCTGGATGGCTTGATGTCATCTAACTGGATCTTCTCTAAGGCTCTCTTACGGGAAGTAGCCTGCTTGGACTTAGAAGCATTTGCAGAGAAACGCTGGATAAATTCCTGTAATTCCTTGATCTTCTCTTCCTTCTTACGGTTTGCTTCCTTCATCTGCTTGATGATCAGCTGGCTGGACTCAACCCAGAAGTCGTAGTTACCAGCGTACAGCTGGATCTTGCCGTAGTCGATATCAGCGATCTGTGTGCAGACTTTATTTAAGAAATAACGGTCATGGGATACTACGATAACGGTATTCTCAAAGTTGATCAGGAACTCCTCTAACCATGCGATGGCATCCAGATCCAGGTGGTTGGTAGGCTCGTCAAGAAGCAGGATGTCAGGATTTCCAAACAGTGCCTGTGCCAGTAAAACTTTGACCTTCTGTGCACCTAACAGAGTGCTCATCTGTGCATAGTGGAATTCAGTACCAATGCCAAGACCATTTAACAGGTTCTCTGCGTCAGACTCAGCTTCCCAGCCGTTCATGGTAGCGAACTCACCTTCCAGTTCTGCTGCCTTGATACCATCTTCATCTGTGAAGTCTTCCTTCATGTAGATGGCTTCCTTTTCCTTCATGATCTGGTACAGTCTTGCATTTCCCATGATAACAGTATCCAGAACGGTGTACTCATCATATTTGAAATGGTCCTGCTGTAAGAAGGAAAGTCTCTGTCCCGGAGTGATGGCAACCTCACCGCTGGTTGGCTCTAACTGTCCGGAAAGGATCTTTAAAAATGTAGACTTTCCGGCGCCGTTTGCACCGATCAGTCCATAACAGTTGCCTTCTGTAAACTTGATATTTACATCTTCAAACAATGCTTTCTTGCCTACACGAAGGGAAATATTATTTGCACTTATCATGTCATTTACCTTTCTTATAAATAAATCTGTTGTTTTTGTTTCCGCTAAAAGAGGGGGCATTTGCTGTCCCCTCTTTTCTGTCTTATGTACTTACAGGATGACCTGAAAAATACATTCTTCGCTCAATATCAGATTGTACAGGGAAACACTGCATTTTGCAAGGTCTTTTTACAGGAAATTCCCCATTTGCAGACTATTTATAAGCTATTTCTCCGTCAGTTATCCGCTGATGCCGGTGATCCGTTCATCCGCTGCCAGTTTTAACAGCATTGCATTCTTATCATATAAAGGCGGATATACTACTTCCAGTTCTATCTTTGTACCATTCTTGCCTTTTCCCACCTTCAGATTTGAAATCTTGACCTTTTCTTCTGAAAAATGCATCTGGATATCCGCGATCACATTTTCATAATCCGTACAGGTCATCTTAAGAAAACCCCGTATGGGTTCTGCCGTAAGGAAAGAGGTTCTGTGAAGGATCTCCTGGATCGCTACTACCAGTATACCGGCGCAGACACCAATACCATACTTTCCTGCTCCCACTGCCATTCCCACGCCAGCTGTGGTCCACAGTCCCGCTGCTGTAGTCAGACCGCTGACTGTATTATTGCGGACAAAGATCACACCTGCACCCAGGAAACCTACACCGGATACGATCTGTGCCGCCACACGGGAGGAATCTACCTTTTCTACATCGTAAAAACCATACTTGGATACTACCATCATAAGCGCCGCCCCCAACGCTACAATGGCATGTGTCCTCATACCGGCGCTTTTATCCCTGTTCTTTCGCTCATAGCCGATCATATACCCCAATACGCTGGCTACGATCACTCGCAAAAATAACTCCGCATCTGACGGTATCCCTATTTTTGTTATCATTTCTGCTACCATCTTCATGTCCCTCCTGATCCTGTCTCTTATACTGTGTAGCTTTTATATGCTGATCTTTTCTTCTCTCTTAATACCAGTATAGCCCATCCATATCCACCTGGTTTTGCTCATTTTTCAGGCATCTGTGCTCATTTTCCAAATGATTTCCTGTATTCCACCGGCGTACAGCCTTCTCTTTCTATAAACAGCTTTGTAAAATAACTCTGACTGTACCAGCCACATTCTACGGTAATATCCTTTACCGTCATATGGGTGGTTGCCAGAAGCTCTTTTGCATGGTTTAAGCGAAGCCCAGCCACGTAATCACTGTAGCGCACGCCCAGCGCTGTTTTTAAAAGACTGCTGATATAACTGGCAGACAGACCGAACCGCTCGGAAAGATCTGCCGCTGAAATATCTTCCCGGTAATGTTCCTCAATAAAACGGATCATGGAATTGATCCTGGAGTCCTCAGAAGGACTGCTTAAAAGGCTTCTGGATTTCTGCTCCAGGAAGTTTTTCAGTTCTTTTTGATCCATGTTTTCTGAAACCGGAGTTTTTAAGACCAGACTGAAAAAACTGGCAATATTTTTTCTTGACCGCCCGATCCATTCCTTTTCCTCCATCTTTTTCCCGATCCAGGAAGATAAACTGGAAAAGCTGTTGTAATCTCCGCTCTTCCATGCCTCCTGCCACTTTAAGCATCTGCGGCCGAACTCCACTTTTTCTTCCTCTTCATCTAAAAGAGGACTGAGATAATAAAAACGCCCGGTTCCTTTTATTACCCGCAGGCAACTGAGTTCTTCCAGATTTCCAAGGTCTTCCCTCAGGTTTTCCATGTCCCTTGTAACAGAGGTGCCAAAACAGGTCATTCCTTCTGCAAATGTCCGGGCAGATAAAGTCCTGTAGATCTCCTGTATCCCTTCTCCTTTTTCCGAAAAACAGAGAAGTTTCAAACTGTTATCACTGAATACAGAAACTACATGATCCTCATATCCCTGAAACAGAGCCGGGATCGGATCGGAAACCAGGTTTTCTCCATCCACTGTGATCATCAGCAGCCCGCAGAAATAACCCTTATATTCCCCCAGTCCGATATTTCTTCCATTCAAAGCACTTTCCAGCCAGGTACGGAACAGATTTTTTCTCCGCTCTCCTGCCAGATACTGCTGCAGGCGTACCGCCGTAATGGTCTCCTGGATCGTCTTTTTATCCAAAGGCTTCATCAGATAATCTTCCACTTTCAGCTTTACCGCCTGCTTGGCATACTCAAATTCATTGAAGCCGGTCATGATATAATAACGGGTATCCGGAGATATTTCCTTCCCCAGTTTTATGGCTTCCAGTCCGGAAGGCCCCGGCATCTTAATGTCTACATATGCCATGGCGATCTCATGTTCTTCCAGCATTTTTAACATCTCATGGCCATTATAGGCATGAAGGACCTCGTCTTCTTTGGAACATGCCTGGATCAGTTTTTCTATGGAAATATGGATCAGCGGTTCATCGTCGATCACCAGTATCTTCATGTTTTTCCTCCTTGAAAGGAACGATCAGTACCTGAATGGTTCGTCCATCTATACGGTAAATATAAAGCCGGATATCAGGTCCCCACAGGCTGATCCTGTTTTCTACATTTTTTATTCCAATGGACTCCGGGGAGTTTAATTCTTCCTCTTTAAATCCCACACCATCATCCTCAATAAGAATGTACAGACTGTTTCCGTGACGTTCTGCCTCTACAAACAATTTACATGGAACTTCGCTGGGCTCTATGCCATGGATCACTGCATTTTCCACCAGAGGCTGCAATAACAGCTTTGGCATGGAAAGGGACTTAAACTCTTCCGAACAGTTGATCTCATAGGAAAGCCGGTTTCCAAAACGCAGCAGGCACAGGGAACAGTAATCATTTAAAAAGTCCAGTTCTGCCCCTAAAGTAGTCTCCCGGCTGCGGCTTAACACATACCGCAGCAGATGGGCAAAGGAGTAAAAAGCATCATTTAAAGCCTCCTGCTCCCCGATCTGGTTTAAGGTAATAAAGCTGTAAATGGTATTGATGATAAAATGAGGCTGGATCTGGGACTGGAGCGCCTGTAACTGCAGGTTTTTCTGGGCCAGCTTCAGCTCATATTCATTGCGGATGGTCTCCTGGAGCTGCTTTGCCATGGCATTAATAGAAGTTCCGATCTCATTAAACTCACGGATCACCAATGGCTCACACCGTGAATTTAAGTTGCCCACCTGGAGTTCTCCAAGGACTGCCTTAATATGATAGGTAGGGCGCTCGATCCAGTAATTATTTTTCTTAAACATGGCATATCCCAGGATGGAGCATAACAGACAGCAGGCTGCTGCCATAAACAGGAAAATGGCCATACGGTCTATCACATAGGACGCAGACAGCAGTACATGGACCGTTAGAGGATAATGCTCTAAGGTCTGTGAAAAACACAGCCAGTTTCTGTGGTCATAGTTTACTTTCTGCTGCTTTAAAGCTGCAGTCTGAGTCTTTGTAAGAGGCTTATTGGAATAGATCAGCTGATCTTCGTCATTTGTAAACGCAATGATCAGAGGCGCCTTGCTGGTAAGGCTGGAGAACAGATTTTCAAAATCATCTGTTTTTAAGTTCAGCATGATCACATTTTCCTGATCCTGAAGGAACATGTTGTTTAATTTTCTGGATATGTAAAAACTTCCTGTATCCAGTTCTTCTTCTTCATCTGCCCCTGTCATATCTTTTTCCGGGATAATAGCCACCCGGCCGTTTTTGTCAAGAGCCGACTGATACCAGCTGCGGCCTGTAAGAGGGTGGATGGTTGGAAGATACTGATACCAGTCAGACGTGTTAAAATACAGCACATTTCCGTCTGACATGACTAACATATCCCCAAAATCTTCTCTGGAATAGGTAGTCAGCTGTAAAAGTTTTCCAATTTCTTCTCCTACCTTGTTCTGGTCATAGGGTGTCAGGTCCTCAAAAGGCGTCCTGGACTGAAAAAAGGAATGATAATAAGGTGCTTTTGTCAGGTTATCAATATCGTTAAGATATTTTGTCATGTATGCCGAGATCAGTTTCGTATTATTCTCCGCCCGGCTGCGTATCTCCTGATACTGGTAAGTTCCAAACAGATAGGACACCAGAAAGCTGACCACTACAATTGGAAGGAGACAGCTGAGGATAAAATTTACAAATAATTTTCTGGAAAGGGACTGTACTTTCTTTTGTTTCATATGTAACCTCTTCGTCTGATTAATATTGAATTATAGCACAATTTTATTGCTGGTAAAAGTTTAATTTTTGTCAATCTTTACAAAATTTTTACTTGACTGGAATTTTTCTCATATTATAAATTCCCCAGTATACAAAACACCCGGCAAACCTGTTGGATCTGCCGGGTGTATGTCTGCTTCGCAGCCCCTTGTTTTTGACTGCGCGACTTACTTATTTGAATAATTTAGCTACACGCTCTTCCATGCTGGAAACTGCCTGCTCTGGGGTGTAGTTGTCTTCCAGGATGCACTTCTGGATCTCGTTTGCGAAGATTTCTTTTGCTTCCTGATACTGTGGGATAAATGGTGTCTTATAGGTGCTGTACTGTACCTGATCTACGATGATCTGAAGATTTGGATCTTCTTCTACCATCTTCTTGTATTCTTCAGAGTCTATGCAGCTCTGTCTGGTAGGAAGATATCCGGTACCATTTGCCCAGCGTACTGCATTTTCGGTGTTGGTCATGTACTTTAAGAACTCCCAGCCAGCCTTCTCTTCTTCTTCGCTGTGGCCCTTGAACATTAACAGGTTAGAACCACCTGCAGGATAGGAAAGTGTGGTATCCTGAGGAACTGCACCTACACCAACTTCAAATTCACAGGTCTTCTCTAATCCCTTTAACTGAGCACTGCTCTGCTGGATCATAGCTGCTGTGCCGCCTGCAAATGCATTTCTGCAAGCCTCAGAAGAGTTGTAATCCTGACCGGATGGAACATGCATGGTTCCGTCTGCGATCATTTCTTTCCACAGATACAGTGGCTTTGTTCCAGGATCGCCTGCAAATCCGATGCCGTCTTCTGTCTCATTGAAAATGGTTCCGCCTGCGTTCATAACCAGTGACATGTAATACCACTGATCCAGTGGGCAGGAATATCCATAAGAACCGTTTCCAGTAAGAGCCTTAGCGTCTGCCTTTAAGTCATCCCAGGTTACAGGAGCTTCTTCCAGACCTGCTTCTTTGAAACGATCCTTGTTGTAGTACAGTACCGGAACGCTGCGGGAATGAGGAAGGGCTACTAATGCTCCATCATAGTAGGAAGCGTCTAACAGACCTGGCATGAAATCGCTCATATCGTAGTTCTCTTCATCTACGAACTTCTGAAGGTCAACTAACTGATCTGCGTCAGCGAAAATTCCTAACATACCAATCTCCATCTGAGCTAAAACAGGAGCTTCGCCAGCTGCTAAAGCGGCCTGCATCTTAGTACCTGCGTCTGTGTAAGAACCCTGATGTACTGCTTTTACAAAGATCTTGTCCTGGGACTCGTTAAAGGAGTCTGTGATCTGCTGGATCAGTTCTCCGTTGGAAGAACCCATGCAGTGCCAGAACTCGATAGTGATCTTGTCACCGTTATCTGCTGCAGCTGCTTCTGTGCTTCCCTCTGCTGCCTTGGTGTCCTCTGCCTTTGCTGCTGTAGTATCAGCCGGTTTTGCGGAACTGCCGCATCCAGCTAACATACCAGCTGCCATAGCTGCTGCCAATACTCCTGCTACTTTTCTTTTCATTTTCTTTCCTCCTGTGTTTGTTTAATATACTTTTTATTTATAATTTACTTAATACCGGAATATACAAAGGAATTACGGATCTTCTGGCTTGCCAGCATGTATACGATCAGGATCGGCAGTACTAAAACTACGTTTCCTGCCATGATAATGTGCCACATCTGTAAAGTCTCAGAAGATTTAAGGGCTGCGATACCTACAGGCAGTGTACGAAGTGTCTCACTGGAGGTCATGATCAACGGCCAGAAGTAGTTGTTCCAGGTAGAGATGAAGGACAGAAGGCCGATGGTGATCAGAGCCGGTTTTGCCATAGGCATCATTACCTTGAACATGATCTTACGGTTATCTGCATCGTCCAGTCTTGCAGCCTCAATGACTTCCTGAGGGATCTGCATAAAATACTGGCGGAGCATGAAAATACCAAATGGATTGGAAATAAATGGTAATATTAACGGTATAAATGTTTTTAACATCTTCATCCGGCTGAACATCAGGTAAACCGGAAGGAAGGTGATCTGCTGCGGGATCATTAATCCTAACAGTACAATTCCAAAAAAGATATTTTTTCCGAAATATTCATGTCTTGCAAAGCTGTAAGCAGCCGGTACAATGATCAGATACTGGAGAACCAGCACACAAAGGCTGACTACAACAGAGTTTCTAAAATATAATCCAATGGGAACGATCTCAAATACATGAGCGTAGTTTTCCCAGTGAAGACTGGATGGGAATAGGGTAGGCGGGAACTGCAGCGCCTCGGTATAGTCCTTTAATGACGTGCTGACCATCCAGTAAAATGGGAATGCTATGATGACCATAACAGCCACTTTTAAAATAATGTTCAGGATATGGCATACTTTCTGAAAAAGAAGTGCGCCCCTGCTTTCTTCCATGATTTTTCCTCCTTAATTATATCGTAAACTGTGGAAATTTTACTGATAATGTACACGTTTCTTTCCTACACCGAACTGAACGTAGGTCATGATGCATACCAGGATCAGTAAGATCACACCTGCCGCACAGGCCATACCCGGTTTTCCGTAGCGGAAAGCAAAGGAATAAATGTAGTAAACCAGTGTATTGGTAGAGTCTACCGGTCCGCCCTGTGTCATAACGTTAACGGAGTCAAAGATCTTGAAAGATGCAATGGATGCCACAACAGAGGTAAACAGGATGGTCGGTGAGATCATTGGAAGAGTGATCTTGAAAAACACTCTCCACTTTGGAGTGGAATCCAGTTCTGCTGCCTCGTAAATATTAGAAGGAACCGTCTGAAGGGCTGCCATGATCAGCAGTACATAGTAACCAACGCTTTTCCATACCATTACCAGAACCAGTGAAAACATGGAAGTGGATGGGCTGGAAAGAAATGGGAATTTTGCAAATCCCAGCTTTGTGATGACCATGTTTAAAAATCCGGTATCCGGGTCCATCAGCCATAAGAATACGATGGATACGGAAACCATGGAAATAACATGAGGGGTAAAGATAAAGCCCTCTACCATGTTGTTTAATTTCTTATGTTTGGAGCCGTTTAACCATACTGCAATGATCACTGCCAGCACCATGGTCAGACTGACGAACAGTACTGTATAAACAACGGTATTTACAAGTACCATCCGGAATGTTTCTGAACCAAACAGTTCTTTGTAGTTGTCCAGTCCCACGAAGGTTTTCTTCGCGGAGATCAGGCTTCCGGAAAACATGGAATAATAGATCAGGTAAAATACCGGATATACAGTGAAGACAAACAGTAAGATCATTGCCGGCATAGCGGTAACAAATCCCAGCATGCGGTCCCGCTTTTCGCTGACGCTTCGTTTTTTCTTATCCACTGCTTACACCTCCCGGCCTGCAAGTTTTGCAAATCCAGCATGGATCATCAGTCTGCGTTCGTCATCTAAGGTGATCCGCTTTCCATCCTTATCAAACAGATACATGTTCTTTACAGGAATAGACAGTTTTAAGGTGCTTTCGTCTTCTGCTTCATAATCAGATTTTGCCATCAGCTTTCCTGCCGGACTGTCTAAGGAGTAGATGATCTCAGAACCAAGCATTTCCTTGGTAGCGATCTTAGCACTTATCTCTACATGCTCTTCTTCTACTTCTTTTAAGTATACTTTCTCCGGACGGAAACCAACCTGCATTCCTTCCGGCAGAATGTCTTTTACAATGTTCATCTGAGGAGTGCCTATAAACTGTGCTGCATATACGCAGTTTGGATTGTTATACAGTTCTCTTGGGCTGGACTGCTGTACAATGTAGCCATCTTTCATCAGTACAATATCATCTGCCATAGACATTGCTTCTACCTGATCATGGGTTACATATACGAAAGTGGTTCCCAGTTTTTTATGTAAACCGATCAGCTCCACACGCATCTGTCCACGCAGCTTTGCATCCAGGTTTGACAGCGGCTCGTCCATTAAGAATACTTTTGGCTGCTTTACCATGGCTCTTGCAAGTGCAACTCTCTGTCTCTGGCCACCGGAAAGTGTAGCCGGTTTACGGTCCAGGTACTGAGTTAGGCCTACTACCTCGCAGATCTCCTGGACTCTTTTCTTTCTCTCTTCTTTTGGCACTTTCTTGTTTTCCAGACCAAATTCGATATTTTCACGGACTGTCATGGTCGGATACAGAGCATAGTTCTGGAAAACCATGGCAATGTCTCTTTTTCCTGGTGTTAAGTCGTTGATCTTCTTTCCGTCAATGTAAATATCTCCGGAAGTCGGTTCATCAAGTCCTGTGATCATACGCAGTGTTGTGGATTTTCCACAGCCGGACGGTCCTACCAGAACAGTAAAGCTGCCGTCTTCTATGCTTAAGTTCAAATCATCAATGACCATCTGGTCACCAAACTTCTTTGTTACATTTTTCAACTGAATAGCCCCCATGCCATTTCCTCCTGTTTTTCTTCGTTTTATCCTTGGTTTGATCTTGTTTTCAGTTATTTTCGTTATTTGAACATTTTTCATGTTCCTTTGTTGTATCCAATATAACATCTTTGCTTATTTTTCTTCTTTGCTCTTTTTTTAGAAAGCTTTGCTGTTTTTATGAACAGAGCAAAAAATAAACTTAAAGGAATCTTAATTGAATTTTGGGGGCGGGAATGTTACCATGGAATTAACCTGAATATTACTCCATTTACTGAGCTTACAGATATTTATAGATCTTTATAGAAAAGAGGAATCATCATTATGAAAAAAAGACATGTGTATGACCTTGTAATACTCCTTGCAGCCGGTACGATTATGATGTCCGCCTGCGGCAAAAAACCAGATGCGCCTGCTGATACAACAGCGCCCACACAGACCGAAAGCCAGACTGAGGCTTCCGCAGAGGAAACCACCAAACCAGACGAAACTCCATCCGAAACACAGGTCCCGGAAGATACAGAAAGCACAAAATTCTATATGCTCCAGGGAACGGTTACAAAAGCAGAAAAAGACGGCTCTGCCTTTACCTTACTGGCCGATGACGGAAATGAATATACCATCGCTCTTTCTGATATCCGCGATGTGGAAACAGAGATTGAAAAGAATATCCAGATTGCCATTGCCTGTATGAAAGACGCCTCCGGCGATCCTGAAAAAGCAGCTTATATCGTCGCTTTCCCGGAACAGGAAGAATGGACCATTTCCACTGACGAAGGCATCACCACCAGCAACGCCATGAGCACCTTCATGATCCAGACAAGTGATGGCAGAGAGATCGGATTTATTAAAGATAACTGTCCTTCCGATGAAAACGCGCTTACCAGTGACAGCGGAGACTCTGTGATCGTTACTTATGTTACTTCTGATAATGCGAACTTCCCGTTGGAGATCCGGAAGGGGAAGTGATAAAATCAAAAATCTTTATATAAAATAATTTTAGCTGCCAGATGACTATTGCTTTACAGTCACCGGCAGCTTATTAAAATAATCTATATAATTGTCTCTTTTATAACTCTTTTTTCGTACTTTAACTTATTTTAAGTTATAATGCAATATTAAAGTTAAGATCTCATTTCCTACAGCAGATTTCCATATCTTCCCAGGAAACTTCTGGTTCTTTCATTGTCAGAAGCAAATACCTTTTCCGGTGCTCCTTCTTCTACGATCACACCACCTGCCATAAAGATGACGCGGTGGGAAATATCTCTTGCAAAGGCCATTTCATGGGTTACGATGACCATGGCTATGTGCAGATCTGCCAGGGACTTGATAACCTTTAATACTTCTCCCGTCAGCTCCGGATCCAGAGCAGATGTGGGCTCATCAAAGAACAGGATCTTTGGTTTTAACGCCAGAGCTCTTGCAATGGCTACTCGCTGGCACTGTCCGCCGGATAACTGGCAGGGATAGGCATTTTCTTTATCTTCCAGACCCATTTTTTTCAGAAGTTCCCTTGCTTCTTTGTAAACTTCCTCTTTGTCCCTTTTCTGTACATGGATCGGGGCATCTGTAATGTTCTTTAATACAGAAAAATGGGGAAACAGGTTAAAGTTCTGGAATACCAGGCCATACTGGCTCTGGATCTCTTTTAAATCTTTCTTGTCTGCATAGTTTAACTTTCCGTTTTCATCGCTCCATACCGCTTTTTTACCCAGATAAACGATCTCTCCGCTATCCATAGTCTCCAACATGGTAGCGCAACGCAGCAGAGTGGATTTTCCGGAACCGGAAGGGCCGATGATGGAAACGATCTCTCCATCTTCCACACTTAATGATATATCCTTAAGAACATTCAGGTCATCAAAGGACTTTTCCACATGATTGATCTCTAATAATTTCATTATCCACAATCCTCCAGTTTTTAGTACACACTAACGGTAATAATCCAGTTTTTTCTCCAGCCATTCAAGGAACATGGCTACTACCAGGTTAAATACATAATAGAAAATACCGGCTGCAACAAAAGGCATCATGCTTACCTGGGAAGAAGCCAGTGCTTTTGCTGTTGTGAACATTTCCATAACACTTAAAGTAAATGCCAGGGAAGTATCCTTTACCAGTGTGATCACCTCATTGGTTACAGAAGGAAGGATCCTTTTGATCACCTGAGGAAGGATGATCTTGATAAATGTCTGGGACTTGCTGTATCCTAACAGCTTTGCTGCCTCATACTGACCTACAGGCATAGACTGGATACCACTGCGGTAGATCTCTGCAAAATAAGCTGCGTAGTTGATCACAAATCCGATAAATACAGCCCAGAGGCGATAGCTGTTGCCTACACGCATACCGAAAATATAGTAAGGTCCAAAATAAACTACCAGCAGCTGCAGCATCAGCGGAGTACCTCGCATGATGGAAATATATACCTTGATCACAGCCTGAAGGAGTTTATTTTTTGACATACGGCCCAGGGCTACAAAAAGGCCTAAGGGCAGTGAAAAAATAAGGGTCACTGCAAAAATCTGTATACTGGTTCCCATACCTCCTGCCAGCTGCATAAGGATCTGCTGGATCGTCATTTTACCCATATCTGTACCTGCTTTCAAAATGTTTCTTACGTGTTTCTTTTATGTCCGCATAGTGCGGACGTATGGTAGAGTCTTTATCATAGAACAAGGGGGCGCAGTTGTCAACTGCACTCCCCTAAAAATTCATTATATCTGTTTCAGACCTAAAACTTATTACTTACCAATGGTAGTAACGTCTTCTCCGAACCACTTTTCAGAGATCTCTTTTAAAGTTCCGTCTTTTGCCATATCTTCCAGAGCTGCCTGAACTTTATCTCTTAATTCGGTATTGCCTTTCTTAAAGCCTACACCATACTCTTCTGCGGAAAGGGAGTCGTCTAAGATCTTAAAGTCTGCCTTTCTCTGCTGGATCTGATAACCTGCTACGATCACGTCCATGGCAATGGCATCTACAGAACCCTGCTGCAGATCCATAAATGCAGTGTTGTAATCAGCAGTAGTTAAAAGCTGTCCAAAGGTAGCTGTCAGATCCGGGTCTTCTTTTAATGCTGCTTCTGCGGAAGAGTCTGCCTGGCACTCTACTACTTTTCCTGCAAGACCATCTTTTCCTTCAATACCGGAGTCATTTCTTACTACAAATACCTGGGTGTTTTCCATATATGGCTCGGTCCAGGTATAATCATCTTCACGGCCTGTCATAGTAAATCCATTCCAGATACAGTCAATGTTTCCAGACTCCAGTTCCATATCTTTTGCATCCCATGCAATTGGCTGCGCCTGATATTCCAGACCCAGACGCTTTGCAACTTCCTGTGCCAGTTCCAGGTCGAAACCTGTGTATTCATTATTGTCTCCTAAAAATCCCATTGGTGGGAAATCCTGGTCAAAACCAACGATCAGTGTACCGCCTTCTGTTCCTGCGGCTGCAGCTGTTGTTTCTTCTGCTTCAGAAGAAGCTGCTTCTGTTGTTGTCTCTGCCTCAGAAGCCTTTGTCTCAGCTGCTGTAGTAGCAGTGCTGCCTGATGAGCAGGCTGTCATGGATAATGCCATCATAGATGCAAGTGCTGCACATAATACTCTCTTCTTCATAATAATTTTCCTCCTCTTATATAAAATGTCCTCTGAGAGAACATTAAATTCACGAACTCTGCTCTTACGAACCCGCACTCACGAACCCCGCACTTACGTGCTCTACTGCCTGCTGACGCAGGCGGTTTGTTCGTTAATGTGCTATCGTTTTGACACGCTATCATGGTAGCACACTAAAGTGTTTTTGTAAAGAGGGAATTTAAAAAAGGTCCGGCCGACAGATGTCGGCGGACCTTTTTTCGCAGATATAAGTTACGTGCAGCGCCTGACGGCGCTGGGTGTGCAGGGCATTACAGTGTATACACAACCTTGCCATCGCAGATCGTATATCTCACTCTGCCTGTCAGCTCAGCCCCTAAAAACGGACTGTTCGTTGCCTTGGACGCAAAGCTGTCTACCACCCACTTTTCATTTTCATCAAAGATAACAAAATCAGCTGGTGCGCCTTCTTCCATACGGCCGCAGTCTAACTTGTAAAGGGTTGCCGGATTAAGGCTCATTTTTTCCATTAATTCTGTTAAACTTAAATGTCCCGGTTTTACCAGGCTGGTGATGCCAAGGGCAAGGGAAGTTTCCAGGCCGGTGATGCCGCTTGGAGCTTCGGTAAGAGGCTTTTCTTTTTCTTCTTTGCTGTGAGGAGCATGGTCAGTAGCGATCATATCAATGGTACCGTCTTTTAAGCCTTCAATGAGCATCTGACGGTCCCACTCTGTACGCAGAGGCGGGTTCATCTTAGCCAGAGTGCCATGTTCTAACACTGCATCTTCTGTCAATGTAAAGTGATGAGGGGTTACCTCAGCCCATACATGAGCCCCCATCTTCTTTGCCAGACGGACCATTTCCACAGAATGACCGGAACTGATATGCTGGATATCGATCTTTGCGCCGGTAGCCAGTGCGATCATACAGTCTCTTGCTACCAGGGAGTCCTCTGCCAGCGCCGGAGAACCGTAAATTCCCAGCTGGTCAGACACCTTACCATGGTTGATGCCGTTCTGCTTGATAAAAGTCTTATCTTCCTCATGGAAGCTTAAAACAGTATCCAGTCTCGCTGCCTCTTCCATTGCCTCTTTTACAAAAGGTCCGTCCATTAACGGGATACCGTCATCTGTAAATCCTGCGGCTCCTGCCTTTAACAGGCCTTCCATGTCCGTTCTTTCTTTTCCTTCAAATCCTTTGGAGATCGCTGCGCAGCTGAGAACATGGATCCCTGTTTTCTTTCCTTCTTCCAGAACATAGCGCAGAGTTTCTTCGTTATCTACGATTGGCTTTGTATTTGCCATACACACAACGGTAGTAAAACCGCCTTTTGCAGCAGCTGCTGCTCCTGTGTGGATATCCTCTTTGTAGGTCAGTCCCGGATCACGGAAATGGACATGGACATCTACCAGTCCCGGTGCTACCACAAGACCTTTTGCATCGATCACCTGGTCTGCAGCTGCTTCTGCCTCTGCTGGTAATATTCCTTCTGAATATATTTTTTCAATTTTTCCATCTTTAACAACAATATCAGCGTTTCTTTCGCTCTTTCCTGCCGGGTCGATCACCCGTCCGTTTTTGATCAGCAGCATATCTTTATCCTCTCTTTCAAATCTCAAAACTTTCGCCTGTTGTACTTATTTTTACAATGCGGTCTTTATAGTCCTTTGCACATTCCAGCACCTTGAAACGGTCTGTGACTTCAAAATCACCCCAGAAATGCATAGGGAATACTACATCTGCACCGACCATTCTCATAAAGTCATCCATTCCCAGATAAAAATCTTTCTCCTGTCTTGGATCAAGGAGCATAAAGGCCACATCAATATGAATTCCTCTTAATTTTTCAAGTTCCTGGTGGAAGCGCTGGCTCATCCGCTTATTATCTGCTTCCGGCTCTCCTTCCCATACCCAGTTGTTCAGATCACCTGCATGGTAGATCCGCTTTCCCTCTGTTTCAATGAGAAATGCCACGCCTTCATCTGTGGATTTAAAACCATGGACCTTCACACCTGACGGTCCTGTAAAAGGAGCCTGCAGATCCAGTTCTTCCTCCGGTCCTATAAAGTAAGTTTTTCCCATCAGTTCTTCCGGAACTCTCCGCTTCCAGATATCATCGGAAAGCACAAAACCGGTGCTGGCATGTGTTTTTACCAGATCAAAGATCACCGGTGAAAAATGATCCCCGTGACGGTGGCTGGCAAATACCAGCAGGGGCTTATCTTCTTTTAACTGAGGCAGCTTCCCTTCAAAATAGTCAAATAAAAAGTAATTTTCCTCTGTTTCTACCAAGAAACTGCTGTGGTGAATATAAGTTATCTTCATTGTTTAATCTTATCCCCGTTTTTTATTATATAAAAACATAACGATCGCTGTAGAGCAGATGATCACATATCCCAGGATACTGTACAGATCCGGTTTCTGTCCCAGGACCACAAATCCCATAAGGGCGGAAAAGAGGATCTGGGAATAATCAAACACAGAAAGTTCTTTTGCCGGAGCATAATAGTAAGCTTTGGTAACAAAGATCTGTCCTCCTGCTCCGCCAAATCCGGCCCCGATCATCGCTACGATCTGCCACCATGCCATAGGCGCAAAATGCCCGATGAGAAATACAGCCGCTGTAAGACAGGAAAAAGCAGAAAAGCACATGATCACCAATTTTCCATTGACCCCTCTTTTTCCTAACAGGCGCACATAGGTATACGCAGCACCTGCTCCTGCGCCGCCCATCATACCGACAAAAGCAGCGGAATTTGCCATATTTCCTGTAGGCTTGATGATAAACAAAGCACCGATAAAAGCCACTACTACCGCTACGCCCTGAAACAGGGTCAGCTTTTCTTTTAAAAGAAAATAGGAAAAGATAATGGCAAAGAACGGTGACAGCTTATTTAGCATATTGGCATCGGAAAGTACCAGATGGTCAATGGCATAAAAATTGCAGACAATACCGATGGTGCCGCAGAACGAGCGAAGGAACAGATATTTAATATCCTCTTTATGCACTTCGATCTTCTCCGGTTTACGGATCAGTCCCACCCCAACAATGACCAGAGCTAAAAGATTACGGAACAATATCTTCTGCATAGATGGCAGATCTCCCGCCAGCCGGACGCACAGCGACATAAAAGCAAAACAAAATGCCGCTGTCACAATACATAAAATACCTTTTGTCTTGGAATTCATATTTTTTCTTTTATCCCCCTTTTATTCCCCATGATAAAATGTTTTCCACTTTCCACTGAAAAACCGTGTAACAAAAAAGCTGATGCGAACGATCCAGTCTATGATCATGGCGATCCACACACCGATCGCTCCCAGACCCATAGCCACACCTGTTACATAGCTTAAACCAATACGGAAAATAAACATAGATGCAATGGATACACACATCGGAAATTTTACATCATTAGCCGCACGCATTACATTTGGAAGGCAGAAACCTGCCGGCCATAAAAAGATAGCACAGCCATTATGGATCAGGGCCAGAACAGCTCCTAAATGTCTTGTTTCCCCTGAAACTCCATACAACCGCAAAGTAACAGGCATGGTAAGGATCACCACCAGACAGCAGATTCCGTTAATGACATAAGTCAGCTTCATCATTTTCTTCGCATAATATTCTGCCTGTTCAAAATCCCCGGCACCGACACAGCGTCCAATTACTGTAATGATCGCCAGAGACATAGCCGTTCCCGGAAGAACGCCCATACTGTCCAGGTTATTTGCAATGGCATTTGCAGCGATCTGTGTAGTTCCAAACATGGCGATAATGCTGACTGTAAGCACACGGCCCAGCTGGAAGATACTGTTTTCAATTCCATTTGGGATACCGATATGTAAGATCTGCTTTACCATGCGCATATTCACGCCTTTGGTGGTTCCAATACGGACATCCAGCTTAGGATCCCGCAGTCTCCACATCAGGATAAAACATGCTGTCATACGGGAGATCAGGGATGCACCTGCCGCACCTGCCACGCTCCAGTGAAAGCCAAAGATAAACAGAGCATCTCCGATCACATTGATCACATTCATGATAATGGATGCCTGCATGGATATCTTAGAGTTTCCCATAGACCGAAACAGCGCCGCACAGGAGTTATACACAGCCAGGAAGGGATAGGAAATGGCAGAGATGGTCAGATAGATCACTGCATTTTTCATTACCTCTTCTGTAACGCCCTTATAAATAAGGTTTAAGATCTGCCAGCGAAACAGGATGCTTAAAGTCATGATCACCAGAGCAACCACACCTGTTACAAGGATCAGCTGGTCTGCTGACTGGCAGGCCCTATCTTTTCGCTTCTGTCCCAGATACTGGGAAGCAACTACCGCACCGCCGGTTGCCACAGCAGCAAAAATATTGATAATAAGCACATTGATAATGTCTACTAAAGAAACACCGGAGGTAGCAGCTTCTCCTGCGCTGGATACCATCATAGTGTCTACCATACCAACGGAAACCGCCAGTATCTGTTCAATGATCAACGGAAAGATCAGCTTTTTCAGATCATTTCCGGAAAAAAGAGTCCCCACAGTTTTTGCTTTCCCCACTGTTTTCTCTTTTTGCATCATCATTTTCCCAGCACTTCTTTCATTTCATTTTCCTGGTTATCAAACAGGAGTTCTTTGTTGTAACGATAGTAGCGTTCACAGTTGTATTCCTTTAAAAATTCCACACTGGCTTCCCCTGTATTTAAACCGGTTACAAAGATCACCAGTTCCTGGCCATTTGCAAAGGCTGCCTCCATAAAATCAAAGGCATGTTCCAGCCGTTCCCCGCAGACCGTCTTTTTATCCTCATAGGCATCGCTTTTCTCCATAAACTGCTGCCGCAGCCAGTTCCAGCTGTCCTCCTTTTCCTGTAAGGACCGGGCCTTCATCTGCTGTACATACTGTTCTAAGAGTTCTTTTACTTTCCGGTAAATGTGATCCTGCCTGCGGTCTGAAAGCCCACTTTCTTTCTTGTGGATGCGGATGCTTTCTAACTCAGCGCCAATGCTTTCCAGGATCATAGCAGGCGCCAGGGCATGAACATCAGCACCATCCAGTTCCTTCTTAAACTGCTTTAACTGGGCCATTAAAAGAGTCATAGTCTCATTCATCCGCTTTAACTCCTTAAAGCCGTCTGTCAGCTTTGCAAGAAGAAGACCTGTTACTGCCATACGTTCATCAAAAGGTGCCTTCTGCAGCTTGTCGCAGACTTCTTCCCGGATAGTGCCTGAAAGGATCTCTTCCACCTGGTACTGATCCTGATATTTATAATAAAGTTCCAGATAATTTGCAAAATCCTTTGCAATCTTGGGATGCTGTAAATACTGCCCTACTACATCCCGGTCTGTCTTCTTTCCCAGTGTCTCATATACCTGGATCAGCTGGGATAGATCTTCCCAGCCTCTTGGAGTGGCAAAACGCTTGCCGTCTACCGTAGTCTCTACAGTACAGAAATACTGGGGACGGATGTTCAGATAGGACATAATAGCCGGGTGGATATTCTGTGCATAGGCGTATTCTTTCCACACATTTAAGTCCGGCTCAATAATGATCTTTTTAATACGGTCCAATGTGACCACATCAAATTCCCGGACGGATTTGTTGTATTCCGGCGGGTTTCCCGCTGCTACAATGATCCAGCCTTCAGGAACCTTATGGCTTCCAAAGGTCTTACACTGTAAAAACTGGAGCATGGTAGGCGCCAGTGTCTCCGACACACAGTTGATCTCATCAATAAAAAGAATTCCTTCTTTTAAGCCGGTCTCCCGGATGCGGTCATACACAGAAGCAATGATCTCGCTCATGGTATATTCTGTAACAGAATACTCTTTTCCACCATATATTTTATGCTCGATAAAGGGAAGACCTACTGCACTTTGCCGTGTATGATGGGTAATGGTATAAGCCACCAGTCCGATCTCACACTCCCTGGCGATCTGCTCCATGATCTGGGTCTTTCCTACTCCTGGAGGGCCGATGAGCAGTACCGGTCTCTGGCGGATCGCCGGGATCTTATATTCTCCAAATTCATCTTTTAAAAGATAGGCCGCAATGGTATCTTTTATTTCTTCTTTTGCTCGTTTGATATTCACTGGATCTGTTCCTTTCTTTATACTCACGAACCCCGTGCTGACGCACTCTACTGCCTGCGCTCATTAAACGTTTCTTCATCCAACACCACCCGCATGGCCCAGGCGGGAAAATCTTCTTCTGAAAACCTCTCCTTAATAAACACAAAGGCCACATCATAAGTGGGCGCTGCCACCGGATAAATGCCTTTTCCGTCTGTAAAATAAATAAGCCCCTTTAATCCATTTAACTGTCCTGTAACCTTCAGAGTATTGACATACTCAAAAGCCGGTCTGAAATCCGTTCCCCCGTATCCTTTGATCTGAAAATGCTCCATATAGGCTTTCAGATCATCAGCACAGGTAAGGATCACATCTGACTGCACCTTATCATCACACTGGATCACATGGATCTGTACCTTCCGGAAATAGGTTTCTGACTGGGAAAGTACATCATAGGTTTCCTCTAAAAACCGCTGTACCAGTTCCCCGGAACAGGACATACTGGTGTCAATGACAATGACAAACTGCTGGATCCTCTGCACTTCCCTGGTCTCCAAAGGCTCGATCAGGGGCATATTTCCATACAGCGAAAGACCGTAGGTGTAAAATGCCTGGTCAAAGGAGTCTGGATCTGTCTGCATTTCTTCCCTTAAAACAGCAAATTTCTTTAAAAACTGCCGGTAATCATACCGTTCTTCATTTTCCACCTGAATGGAGTCTAATAAGCTCTGTTCATTTTCTGACTCTTCCTCAGCCCCCATAGTCTCCATCTGGGTCTGCATCCGCTCCCTGTTATCGTTCCACTGGTTCTGCCGGGTCATAGCTGCTGACGGATCCGGTTCCTGCTCCCAGAGATCATGGTCATCTACATGAAACTCTGCTTCCAACTGCTCCATACGCCGTTTGGGAAGTTCCATCTCCATTAATGCATGATATACCCGCTCTGCTGTAAGAACTACCTTCCGCTCTTCCTCATTGGAAGCGCCGGTATTCTTATTTCCCGTAAGAAAGCGGCGCAGACGAAGATACATTTCTCTGCGCAAAGGACTCTGGAGAACATGGATGCATTTTTCATACATACCGTCCAACACAGACTCCATGGCAATATCACAGGCCAGATCCCACATTTTTTTCTCTCTGCCCTTTCTTGTATACAGATGACAGAACAGACAATGAAACAAAGTGTGCAGATAATAACGGTTTACCACTGCCCTGCCCTTTTTGTAAAGACCTAAAAGAAATCCGGGACCATAATAGATCACCGCACCGTCGCAGGCCATTCCATTTCTGTTCCAGTCTGCTTCAAATCCAAGACTGCTTAAAGACACATCCAGGAAATGCATATTTACATACAGCTCATTTCTGGCCTGATATAAAATGCGGGTACATAACTCCACCTGGTCCAGTTCTTCTAATTGCCTCTGCCTGGTGGGATTTTCCATTACTGTGCGCCTCCATTCATCAGCCTGTGCTCTTCCCCAATTTCCTCATAGAGATGATAAAAGCTCCAGCCTGCATTCTGCTCTGTAACAATGGCTTTTAAATTGATCTTCGGCACCTTTGCCTTTCTCAGGTTTAAAAGAAGGGTGTCGATCCTGCGGCCTGTAAAGTCACGCATCACCAGCATCGGTTCTGTGATCTCAGGCAGTTTTTCTTCTGTTTCCAGCGTTTCTGATACTTCCCGCTTTTCAAATCCGGGCACACCTGCCAGATATCCCACACTTTCCAGTACCTGATCCGGGGCTACATTACGGATCTTCACCCCCATGCGCACCAGAACGCTTTTCATCATCATTTCCTGTTTCTTCATACGGGCATCTCCCGTACTGTAATACAATACCAGTTCCATGGCTGTCCTTTCTGCTGTCCGCTTTTTCTATTTAAAAAGCTGTTCACTTTCCAACATCAGTGTAAACGGGCCGTCATTTAACAGTTCTACTTTCATATCTGCGCCAAACTGTCCTTTTTCCACTACATCCACGTAATTTCTGCACCGCTCCATAAAATGTTCATATAAGTGCTCTGCCATATCCGGAGCGCCGGCTTTTACGAAACTTGGGCGGTTGCCCTTTTTGCAGTCCGCATATAAGGTAAACTGGCTGATGACCAACAGTTCTCCTCCTACGTCTGCCAGACTTAAATTGGTCTTTCCATTTTCATCTTCAAAAATACGCAGCTTACAGATCTTGTCTGCCATTTTGTCGGTGATCTCTTCTGTATCTGAATTTTCTACTCCTAAAAGGATCATAAATCCTTTTCCAATTTTTCCCAAAACTTCTCCATCTACTGTGACACTTGCTCTAGTCACTCTCTGCAGTACTGCTCTCACTGTATCTTCCTCCTATTTCATCACCTGCCTGATATATGTCAGTAAATTTTTCGCTACATCCGGCTGGTACAGCACTTCTTTTGCCCTTGTAGGATAATCGGTGATAATATTGTCTACGCCCATCAGGGCCATCTGTTCAATTTCAGAGCGGCTGTTTACCGTCCATACGTGGATCGCTTTACCATATTCATGAGCCGCCTGGATCTGCTTCTTTGTCACAAGGCTGGACCGGATGCTGATAAAATCCACAAATTCATTTTTATAATAAGAACCATAGGCTGCTGCCAGGATATAACCTGTTTTTAACTCCGGCTCTGCTTCCTTCACCCGTTTCAGATAATCCAGGGAAACAGAGGTGATCACACACTGATCTTCCATTCCCATTTCTTTTATCATTTCTGTTACTACCTCAGGAAGCGGGCTTTTGGTGCCTATGCTTTTTAATTCGATATTTAAGCGGATACGACCTTTGCAGGCTTCTAAGACTTCTTCTAAAGAAGGGATCTTCTCTCCTTCAAACCGGGAACTGAAATGGCTTCCCACATCTAACTGCTCTAACTCATCAAAGGTAAGGTTTTTAAGAGACACATCTACACCTGCCACACGGGACAGGTTCAGATCATGACAGACCACCGGCACGCCGTCTTTAGACAGCTGCACATCGATCTCGCTGTAATCTGCCATTTCACCGATTGCTTCTTCAATGGCTGCCATGGTATTTTCCGGTGCGTGTTTGGAGCTTCCCCTGTGGGCTGTGATTTCCACCTGGGACAAGATCGCCTGATCCGGCGAATTTCCATTATACACCATATCAAAAACCATGAAAGCGGCAATTCCTGAAAATACAGCTGTTAACGTCAAAAACCAGCGCTTTCTGGAATAGCCTTCCCTGTTTTTTGGAAAATCATATTCCTTTGCAGGAACTGGCACTGTGAAACCAAACTGATGATACAAAACTGTCATGGCTCCAAAATCCGTCACAACTGCCATCACAGAGCCTAAAAACAGGATCATCCATTCGATCCGGTAACTGACCGTTGCCATAACTGCGGTAGCTGTGTAAGCCTTTGCAAAAAGAGTTACCAGTATGGCGGCGATCACCATAACTGCCCCATAAAGAAGGACCAGCCCCAGGATCAGAAACAGGTTTAATACTACCAGCAGTAAGACCGCCCTGGGCCATTTTCCCTTTAAGATCTCCCGGCTTTCTCTGACTCCGTCCCTGAAATTTTTCTGTTCCAGCATACAGGCGAAAAACACCATCATAGCCGGGACAGAAAATACAGTCAGAAGAACGCATCCCACTACCAGAGCCATTCTGGTCCCTGCTGCGTGTAAGATCTCATATAAAACAAAGTTTACCGGCTTCATACGGGTCAGGATCCGTACCAGAAAATAACAGTTCATCAGGATATAATTTCCCAGAGCCGCTAACAGAAGTTTCCCGTTTTTTCTGCAAAGTTCATTCTTTGCCTTGGAAAGTCCTCCCAGGAAAATGGATACTGCACTGATCTTTCTTAAATAAATAGAAGAATGATACGCTGTTACCATTGCCCCTGTTTCAATAAGAAGAAAGATCATTCCAAGAAGAAGGATAAAGATCACAAAAGGAATAGTAAATGGATGCAGCAGAAAGGCCCTCAGATTGCCTATGGTAAGGTAACTGTACCCTGCCATATGCAGTGAGAACCTTAAAATACCATTTACCGTCTTAACATAGAATATACCTGCAACCAGCCGGTATAAGAAAGTAAATAATACCAGCTGGCGCAGGTTCTGTTTGATCACATTATCTGTTAATTTTAAAAATAATTTCATATTTATTCCCGATTTGGGTCTGTTTCCGGATGTTCTTTTGCATAGGCTGTAATTGCCTCATTTAAAGAAAACATCTTTTTATCCAGCATATCTACCACATCTGCACATTCTTTTAATTCCCGCAGCAGTCCTTCCGGCGCATTGCCCTCAAACTTATAGGCGATCTTATGCTCCAAGCTGGCCCAGAAATCCATTGCTACGGAACGGATCTGGATCTCCACCTTGGTCTGTACAGGTCCGTCAGCAAGATATACAGGAACTGTAACTACCATATGGTAACTTTTGTATCCGTTGGGCTTTGGATTTTGTATATAGTCTTTTACATGAAGTACGGTAATATCTCCCTGGGCTGCGATCATATCTGCGATCTGGTAAATATCAGATGTAAAGGAGCAGATGATACGGATCCCTGCAATATCGCTTAAATGATCCATCATATTTTCAATGGTCACTTCATAACCGTCTTTTTTCAGCTTCTTTACAATACTGTCTGCTGTTTTCAGCCTGGATTTAATATGTTCGATCGGGTTATGGTCATAGCGGTTGACAAATTCGTTGTTCAGTATCTCGATCTTTGTATTCAGCTTCTTTAAAGCCGAGTCATACAGAAACATCACGGACCGCCACTGATCTACCTGATCTTTTGTTTTGGGGATTACTGACATCCCGGCCCCTTTCTACAGCTTCAGTCCTTTTAACAGATCTCCCAGTCCTGTTGTTGCAGCTGCTGTTTCTTTATAATCAAATGTTTCGTGTTCTTCTTCCTCAGTTTCCTGTTCGATCAGTGCCTTCATGCTCAGGCTGATCTTTCCGTCTGCAATAGAAAGGATCTTAACTTTTACAGTCTGTCCTTCTTTTAAGACTGCACCTGGATGTTTAATGCGCTGGGTGCTGATCTGGGAAATGTGTAACAGTCCGTCAATACCGTCTGCCAGCTTTACAAATGCGCCGTAGTCCTTAATATTATCTACAGTTCCTTCTACTACATCACCAGCCTTAAACTGAGCCAGACGCTCTTTACGCTGTGCTGCCTTCTTTTCTTTTTCTACTTCACGGCCGGAAAGAACTAATCTCTTCTTTTCCGGATCAACCGTGATGATCACTGCATCCACATGTTTTCCCTGCCAGTCTTCCAGCTTTTCAACATATTCTGTAGACAGCTGGGAAGCCGGGATAAATGCTCTTACTTCATTTACAAAAGCAACTACGCCGCCTTTTACTGCTTCAGCGATCTTTACATTTAATACAGTGCGGTCTGCCATCATCTGTGCAAACTCAGCCCACTTTTCGCCTTCTGCATCATCCGTTTCCGGAAGTTCAAAATGTCTCTCGTCAAATGCTTTATAAGATGCTTCCAGTTCTGCAGCATAGTCTTCCATGGTCTCTACTGGTGCTTCTGCTTTTACTTCTGCTTCCTGCTGTTTGTTCATTTCTTCGTTCATTGTTTTTTCCTCCGCTGTTCTATTTTCTAGCGTAAACTCATGACCCCCGCGCTGACGCGCTCCACTGTCTGCTGACGCAGACGGTTCATTCGTTAATGGTTCGTGAAAATCATCGGACGCGTCACTGGCGCCTCCTCGATATGCTAGGCAACAAATGTCTGCTTCGCAGCCGCTTGTTTTTCCCTTCACTCATTACATTATAACCTACCATAGTTACACATTTCCATAGTTTTCTTGGGAAAATTGCGCCAGTTTTTTCTTTTTTTCGCTCTTTTCTCCCTTAATTTGCTATGCTATACTTGCTCTAGTATATAATTTCATAATTTGATACCAGGGTCAAAAGATCTAAAATCCGACGCAAGCTTGCTTGCAGGAGGATTTTTGAACTTGGGACCCGCCAAAAACATGAGTAAGCAGCCATTTTTTGAAGAAAAATGAGCGAATTACGAATGTTTTTAGAATTGCGAGAGTGCAAAGCACGTAGCAATTCGGTATCAGAGGGGTCAAAATACCTTTTGACCCCAACATTATAATTTAAGAGGTATTTTACATCCATGAAAGATATTTTAGACCTTCACACACATACCATTGCCAGCGGTCACGCTTACAATACTTTATATGAAATGGCACAGGCTGCTGCTGATAAGGGACTGGCTGTTTACGGCTGTTCAGAACATGCTCCGTCTATGCCCGGTACCTGCCATGAATTTTATTTTACTAACTTTAAAGTCCTTCCAAGGGTGATCCGTGGTGTCCCGGTACTTATGGGCGCGGAACTGAACATTCTGGACTTTGAGGGACATGTGGATTTGGATGAATACTATTTAAAAAAGATCGACTATGCAGTTGCCAGCCTGCATACCCCATGCATCGACAACAATGGTTCTGTTGCCGACTACACAAGAGCCTATCTGAATGTACTGGAAAATCCTTATGTAAACATTATCGGACACCCAGATGACTCCCGGCTGCCTGCTGACTGGACCGAAGTGGCTAAAGCAGCTGCCAGAAACCACAAATTACTGGAAGTAAATAATACTTCCTTAAATCCTTTAGGCGCCCGAAAAGGTGCAAAGGACAATTATAAAGAACTTTTAGCTGCATGTATCCGCTACGGCACCTCTATCATCATTGACAGTGATGCCCACTGCGAGGCAGACGTAGGAAATCACAGTCTGGCACATGCATTTTTAGAAGAAATGCACTTTCCGGAAGAACTGATCGTTAATACTTCTTTAGAAAAGGCGGCTGCTTTTATCCCTAAATTAAAACAACTGCTTTCTGAAAACGAAGCTTTCCGCGCTTCCGCAGAAAGGAACACTGCCCTATGATCAACTTTCTGAACCTGGAATATTTTCTGGTGGCTGCGGAGGAATTAAACTTCACCCGCGCTGCCAAACGGCTTTATATTTCACAGCAGTCACTCAGCAACCACATTTCCAACCTGGAAAAAGAATTTGACGTTGTTTTGTTCAACCGCACCTCTCCATTGACACTGACCTATGCAGGACAGGCGTTAAAAACAAGGGCAAGGGAACTGCTGGACCTGAGAGATGAAACATATAAGGAAATTTCAGATATCAAGGACTTTTCCACAGGACAGCTTTCCATTGGCGTTTCCCACACCAGAGGCCGCTTTATCCTTCCGGAGATCCTTCCTACTTATCAGAGGGAATTCCCGGGGATCGAACTGCACCTGGCAGAAGGAAATTCCAGTGAGCTGGCAAATGACCTGCTTCACGGAAACATCGACCTGATGATCGACCTGCTTCCCTTTACAGCAGAAAATGTGGCTACTGTACCCATATGCCAGGAAGAGATCCTTTTAGTTGTCCCGGACGAAGTGATCCGAAAAGCCTATCCCGACCGTTTTGAGGAGATCAAGAAAAGTCTTTACCAGTCTGCAGATGTGCGCCTTTTGGAAAACTGCCCTTTTGTTCTGTTAAAAAAGGGAAACCGGGTACGTACCATTGCAGATGAGATCTTTGAAGATACCCAGATCTCTCCCCATATTGTTCTGGAAACAGAAAATATTGAGACGGTTCTGGCCCTCAGTGCCCAGGGAATGGGGATTACCTTCTACCCCCGTATGTTCATGTCCACCAGACAGAATTTAAACGCATATAAAGACTCCCTTATGGGACAGGCAGGACTGAACCTGTTTTCCTTGAATTATTCCAGAGCCCACGGCACCCTTGCTATCGGCTATCACAAAGGCCACTATATGTCCCGTGCCACCCACGAATTTATCCGCATTGCACTGGAGCATATCCCTTCTGCCGCAGGACTTCCGTCAAATGCAGATGCAATCTGATGACCTGGGAGCAAAAAAGAAAACGAAGATCACCCTTGACTTTCGTTTTCTTTTTTGCTATATTAAAACAGTAATCATTATCATTATTAAATTTCATCAACAAGGGAGACGCCTATGAAAACATTAAAGTATAGCCGTCAGAGAGAATCCATCAAAGCCAACCTGATGAGCAGACACGATCATCCGACGGCAGACGCCCTATACGCCAGTATCCGGGAAGAATTTCCAAATATCAGTCTTGGAACTGTATATCGAAATCTGAACCTGCTGGTGGAGACGGGTGAGATCCTGAAACTGACCTGTGGAAACGGCCCGGACCATTACGACGGAAACGTGGCGCCACATTACCACTTTGTATGCAGAGACTGCGGACAGGTCTATGATATGGAACTGGACGAAATGGCTGATCTGAACACTTCCGTTCAGGCTGCTGCCCCTGGAAAGATCGACAGTCATTCCATTTTATTCTATGGAAGATGCTACTCATGCATGGAAAAAGAAGAGACAGAGAATACTCTTAAGAAAAGCAGCTAAAAAGCAGTAAAAAAAGAGAAATTTATAAAAGTAAATGAAAATTTCTCTTGACAAACAAGACAAAATGCATTATATTAATATCAGTAATCATTACTATTATTGATTACAAGAGATCAAACGAAACAGGAACTAAAGTTTCCGATCACATTAAATCAAAAAAACGAAAAGGAGAATATCATTATGAAGAAATGGGTTTGTACAGTATGCGGTTATGTTTATGAAGGAGAAAATCCACCTGAAAAATGTCCACAGTGTGGCGTACCGGCTTCCAAGTTCAAAGAGCAGGCTGCTGACGAAACCAGCTGGGCATGCGAGCACGAAGTAGGTGTTGCACAGGGTTCCCCAGAAGATATTATGGCTGATTTAAGAGCAAACTTTGAAGGCGAATGTTCAGAAGTTGGTATGTATCTGGCTATGGCTCGTGTTGCTCACAGAGAAGGCTATCCTGAGATCGGTCTGTACTGGGAGAAGGCAGCTTACGAAGAAGCAGAGCATGCAGCTAAGTTTGCTGAACTGTTAGGCGAAGTTGTTACCCCTTCTACCAAGAAGAACCTGGAAATGAGAGTTGCTGCTGAGAACGGTGCTACTGCTGGTAAGTTTGACCTGGCTAAGAGAGCAAAAGCAGCTAACCTGGATGCGATCCATGACACTGTTCATGAGATGGCAAAAGACGAAGCTCGTCACGGAAGAGCATTCGCAGGTCTGTTAAAGAGATACTTTGGCTAATCTGATTTTGCAATGCATTTGAATTCTTAAAGAAAAAGAACCGGCTCACAACGAACCGGTTCTTTTTATATGTACATAAATGATATTCAATTAAATGTTCATAGAATGCAGTGCCAGGATCTCTTCCTTCACTGCCAGTATATCTTTTTCCAGATACACACAGGCCTCTTCAATGTTCTGTTTTTCCAGAGCATCAACAACGGCCATGTGATAACGTCCATTAGACTCATTTTTTCTCTGCCACGCAGACAGGAAATACTGTGAGATATAACGGGAACACTGGTGGATCATCTGCTGTAATGCCTGATGGCCGTAAACATTGTTGTTTAATGAATACAGATAGGTGTGAAACTCATAATTTCTCTGCCAGTTGTTTGATACGATCCGGTCCTCATCTGCATTATGCTTTTCTGCGATCATCCGAAGCATATTTATATTTTCCCGGGTTAAAACAGGAAAGCTTTTGCGAAGGCCTCCTACTTCCACATCAACTCTGAATTCCAGAATATCCATGATCTCTTTCAGCGTAACTGCCCGCACCTGATAGCCCATACGCGGAATGTTGATCAAAACTCCATCTTTACAGAGTTCTACCAGTGCTTCACGAACAGGAGACTTGCTCACACCAAATTTTTCAATCATTTGATTTTCAGTAAGAATATCATTCGGTCTATATTCGCCGTTTGTCACAGCTTCGTAAATCCCCCGGTATACTCTCTCTTTTAAGGTTTCTTTTTGCATACATTCCCCTAAGCTACATATTTAGTAGTGCTTTCGCACCCAATATGCTATTTTCTACTTAAAAACCGATTTTGTCAAGTTTTTAATCAACCACTTCATCCAGTTTCTGGATCGCTTCTACGTAGATCACAAAAGCCTTCTTTAAATGTTCGATCTCAATATATTCATCTGCCTGGTGAGCACCGCCTCTTTCTGTACCAAAGCGTTTTGCTTTTCCAGGAATGCCAGGTCCAAATCCAACTGCATGTTTTAACTTTCTGGAATAAGTACCGCCGCCCATTACATATGGCTCTAATTCCATTCCCAGATTGCGGTTGCATACTTCCATTAATGCCTGTACTTCCTTGGATTTAGGATCTGTAAAGCATGGCGCGGAGTCATGGGCTTCTGTCAGTTCAAAGCCATGTGCCTTTAAAGTTTTCGTGATGTTTTCCATCAGTACTTCATAAACAGCTGTTACATTATAACGGATATTTACATCCTGCCAGAAAACACCATTTTCCAGCTTGCACATACCGCCTACATGAGTCAGCTTGCCGGAACCTTCATCTTCAAAAGGAATGTTCAGTCCTGCTCCATAGTAATCACCAAACATCTCACAGATGGCATCCATCAGGTTTGCTGCATCTTCATCTAACACGCCTGATTTTTTCAGCAGTCCCGCCATTTTTACTTCTGCGCTTTCAGAACCTTCCGGGAAAGCTGCATGAGCAGGAATACCATGTACATATACCTTCACACTGCCGTCAGCCTGCTTTTCACAGGTGCCGCCAACTGCTTCTACAACCTCTTTTACTTTTGAAGTCTCTTCTTCTGTTAAAGTAAGAACTGCAACTGCTTCTGCAGGAACCTGGTTGGACATGATACCAGACTCAAAGCTTACCAGCTTGCTGCTCTTTACCGGACGGGTAGCATCAAATTCCAGAATTCCTTTCTCACCGTTGCATACAGGGAACATAACGTCCGGAACAATGGAAAATGCCGGCTCTTTATAATTCTTCGCATAATACTGCACATCGGCCATTCCCTTTTCCTCGTCACATCCAAAGAAAAAGCGGAAGCTGTGTTTTGGCTTATAGCCCTGTTCTTTCAGATATTTTAAAGCATAAAGGGCAGTCATAAAGGAACCCTTATTATCGCTTACGCCTCTTCCGATGAGAAGGCCGTCTTTTACAACTGGCTTAAATGGTTCGCAGCATGTCCAGCCATTTCCGGCAGGTACTACATCTGCATGGCCAAAGAAACCGATCTCTGTATCACTTTCCCCTTTCCAGAGAAGAGTTCCGCAGTAATTTTCATGGTTAAATGTTTCAAATCCCATGGATCTTCCTAAATCCAGAGCTGCATGAAGGGCATCTAAGCATGCCTGTCCAAAAGGCATATCCGGATCTTCTGTTTTTACGCTTACACTTGGGATCTCTGATAATTTGCATATATCCTGAACCATATCATCAATGTGTTTTTCAATCCATTCTTTTTCCATTGCTTTTCCCTTTCTTTTTATATAAATTTGGTATCAAAAAACAATTGCCGCTTATAGCGGCGCTTGTTTTTATTTTACATCATCATATAAATGGCACGCTACACAGTGATTTTCTCCGATCTGGCGCATCTGCGGCACTTCGGTCTTGCAGCATTCCATTGCAAATTTACATCTTGTGTGGAACAGACAGCCCTTTGGCGGGTTGTACGGGCTTGGGATATCTCCCTCTAACAGCATTGGCTCATGCTTTACATCTACATCCGGTACCGGAATGGCAGAAAGCAGTGCCTTTGTGTATGGATGCATCGGGTTGTCATATAATTCCTGTCTGTCTGCGATCTCAACCATACGTCCTAAATACATAACTCCAATGCGGTCACATAAGAAACGTACCACACTTAAGTCATGGGAAATGAACATATAAGTTAAGTTAAATTCTTTCTGAAGGTCCTTCATCAGGTTTAATACCTGTGCACGGACAGATACGTCCAGAGCAGATACCGGCTCATCACAGAAAATGAACTTCGGCTCTAAGATCAGCGCTCTTGCAATAACAATTCTCTGTCTCTGTCCACCGGAGAACTCATGAGGATATTTACTCATGTATTCTTCACGAAGACCTACTTTCGCCATGATATTCTTTACTTTTGCCAGTTTTTCTGCTTCTGACTCATGAGAATATACATCAAGAGGAGCCTGGATCAGCTCTCTGACTGTCATTCTTGGGTTTAAGGATGCATAAGGATCCTGGAAAATGATCTGGATCTCCTGGCGCAGCTTACGCATCTCTTCACCGGAAAGAGTTGCCAGATCCGTTCCCTTATAAAGGACCTGTCCACTGGTTGGATTTAAAAGGCGGATGACCGTTCTTCCCAGAGTGGATTTTCCACATCCGGACTCACCTACGATACCGAATGTTTCACCTTCATTAATGGTAAAAGAAACATCATTGACAGCCTTTACAACCGGTCTGTCTTTCTGAAACAGTTTTTTATTTCCATAAAAAAATTTCTCTACATTTTTTACTTCCAGGATCACATTATCTTTCATCGCTTACACCGCCTTTATCTTCATACAGGAAGCACCTGACGCTTCTCTCACCAAACTGATACATTGGTGGCTGCTCATTCCGACATTTTTCCATTGCACAGGTACAGCGGTCGCAGAAACGACATCCCTTTGGCATGGAAGTAAGGGAAGGTACGGTTCCCTCAATGGTGTAAAGCCGGTCAATATCTTTGTCTTTTCGTGGAATAGATGCCAGAAGTCCCTTTGTATAAGGATGTTTTGGATCTTTAAAGATCTCTCTTGCAGTTGCATATTCAATGACCATACCTGCATACATGACCATGATCTTGTCTGCCATCTCTGCTACAACACCCATATCGTGGGTGATCAGCATAATGGAAACTCCGGTCTTTTCCTTCATTTCCTTCATCAGTTCCATGATCTGCGCCTGAATGGTAACATCCAGTGCAGTGGTTGGCTCATCGGCAATGATAAGAGATGGATTTTGTGCCAGCGCCATAGCGATCATCACACGCTGACGCATACCACCGGAAAGCTGATGTGGATATTCTCCATATCTCTTTTCAGGAGAAGGGATACCTACTTTTGTCAGCATTTCAATACTGCGGTTTTTTGCTTCATTTTTATCACAGCTGTGATGTACGATAAATGCTTCATCTAGCTGTTTTCCAATGGTCTTTACCGGGTTTAAGGAAGTCATGGAGTCCTGGAAGATCATACCGATACCGGTTCCTCTCACCTGGGCCATTTCCTTATCTGAATAGTTTGCAATGTTCTTTCCGTTCAGGATGATCTCATCTGCCTCTATTTTTGTGGTTGCCTTAGGTAAAAGGCGCATGATCGACATGGAAGTTACACTCTTACCGCAGCCAGATTCGCCTACGATGCCCAGTGTCTCTCCCGGATCTACATGAAAGCATACCTGTTCTACGGCAGGAACCCACTTCTTGCCAATTTTAAAGCTGGTTTTCAAATTCTTCACTTCTAATAAAGGTTCCATGTTCATCCTCCATTTCGCTACACGTTCTTTCAAACTTTTTGTGAACGCATTACCCCTCTTCTGTGGTGCTGCAGACCGGAGCAGCTTTTGCCTTCTGCTTCGGTCTGCACCGCCACACAAGGTGGCGGGCAATGCCTATATTATAAACATTTATTACTTTTCGATGGTCCAGTTCCATACGTCTCTGTTTAACTGAGAGTAATCCTGGTTGTCTTTTACATTACCAATTCTGTTGTTGTAAGCAAACAGGTTGTTCTGGAAATACAGGAAGCAGAATGGTACCTGCTCTACCAGCAGTTCCTGATAATTGTCATAGTTAACTTTTCTGTCTTCAAAGCTGAATGCATGCTCGCCTTCTGCACCGGTGTTGTAAATGGTCCAGTCAGACAGATGAGAGAAGTTGTTGATGTGATCTGGCTTGAAGTTGATTACACACTCAGATGGGTCAGGTGAACCGCCGGAACCGATCAGACCAAGGTCATAGTTTCCTTCTCTTACTTTGGTTAAGTGGGTTGCGAAGTCAGCAGACTCGATCTTTGTCTTGATGCCGATCTCCTGCAGGTTCTGCTGGATGATAACTGCAGCCTGCTCTCTGATGCTGTTACCTGTAGGTACAGAGAATACTAATTCGTGGGAACCATCCCAGCCAGCTTCTGCTAACAGCTCTTTTGCCTTTTCTGGGTTGTATCCTACGTTTACTACATCATCATAGTACTTGTGGCTTGTTGCAAATGGTCCAAATGCCGGCTCGCCTTCGCCCTTTAACAGACCGGAAACGATCGCGTCTCTGTTGATGGCCATGTCAATTGCCTGTCTAACCTTTGGTGGCAGATAATCTTTTTCGGTATTGATCGCCATGTACTGGTATCCTACAGACTCTGTAGATACGCAGGTCAGGTTCTGCTGCTGCTGTGCCATATCCCAGTCAGATAACTGAAGGGAAGCAACGTTTCCAGCCAGGATGTCGATCTCATCGTTCACCAGACCGGACAGAAGGCTAGGTGTAGCAACAACTTTTACTACGAAACGATCCCACTGAGGAGTCTTTAAGTAGTAGTCTTTGTTTGCCTTGAATTCCATACGCTCGCCGCTGATCTGGCTCTCATAGATACATGGACCGGAACCGATTGGTTTCTCCCAGTAGCTGTTGTTTCTGATATCAGCATATGGTGTATCGCCTAACAGATGCTTTGGAAGGATATAGATATCTCTGAACTTGATAAAAAAGAGGAAATCCATATTGGTAGGCTCTGCACAGGTCATTTCTACTGTATGCTCGTCTACTGCCTTTACCTGAAGGCTGTCATCGCCCTCTTTAAATCCTGCGAATGGGCTTACGTTGTTCTGTCTTACAACAGCTGCGCTTGGGGAGTTGTAAACCTGCATGGTGAATACTACGTCATCTGCAGTTACAGGCTCGCCATCCTGCCATTTTGCATTTTCATTCAAATGTACAGTCAGCACCTTGTTGTCATCGCTCATGCTCCACTTATCAGCCAGTCTTGGCTCATAAGTACCATCCTGTTTCAAGTATACCAGCTTGTCATAGATCAGATCCAAAACTGCATCTGAGTAAGAACTTGTGGTATCAAATGGGATAATGGAGTCCCATGCAGAAACCATTGCCATGGTAATGGTGCCAGGTTCTGCTGAGCTTTCTGAGCTGGCAGCTTCTGTAGCTGCTTCGCTTGTTTCAGTTCCAGCTGCTGCCGGAGCCGCTGTGGTAGCTGTCTGTGATGCAGAGCTGCCGCAACCTGCCAGTGCAGATGCTACTAATAACACTGACACAGCCTTCTTTAAAAGGTTACTTTTTTTCATGTTTTTCCTCCTTTTCGTAAGATGTCCTCTCAGAGAGGGCATAAAACTATATAGCGTTAAATCTTCATCTTGGTATCAAGAGCATCACGGATGCCGTCACCAATGAAGTTAATGCTCAATACAGTAAGGACCAGTACAACACCGGCGGGTACCCACATATACAGCTTTGTGGACAGGACACTGATGGACTGTGCATAATACAGAATGTTTCCCCAGGAAGCTTCCGGAGGCTGTACGCCAAGTCCTAAGAAACTTAAGGATGACTCTGTAATGATCGCCTGAGCGGTTCTGAATGTAAAGGAAATGATAACCGGTGCAAATGAGTTTGGCAGAACGTACCGAAGTAAGATCGTGCCGTTCTTTGCACCAATTGCTTTTGCTGATTCTACGTAATCCTTTTCCCTGACAGACAATACGCTTGCATAGATCAGTCTGGCAAACTCTGTCCAGCCAAGAAATCCGATTACTAATGTAACAGTTGTTACGGACTGTCCTAAAACACTGGCTAAAACCAGGATCAGGATCATGTTAGGGAATGACATGAAGATGTCTGCACATCTCATGATAACGGTTTCCACTGCGCCTCTGAAATATCCGGCAAACAATCCCAACGGAACACCGATGGCCAAACTGATCAGTGCGGAACAGATACCAACCATCAGTGATACACGGCCACCAAAGATAAGTCTGGCAAATAAGTCTCTTCCTACGTCATCACAGCCTAACAGATGTTCAGCTGAAGGAGCACCGCCAAATGCCATGTAGTCCATGGAATAAGGATCTAACTTCATGATCGATGGAAGTAAGACAACTGCCAGTACTTCCAGGATCAGTACGATAGTGCCCATCATAGCCAGTCTGTGGGCCAGGAATTTTTTGACTACGTCCCCGAAATAGGAGCTTCTGTTATTTTCTTTCGCCATTACGTCTACTCCTCTCCTATGAATAACGGATCTTCGGGTCTAAGAGACCATAAACAAGATCTACGATCATGTTACCGATCAGTACAGCTGCTGCAATGAAAACAGTGATACCCATGATCACCGGATAATCACGGGAGTTGATGGAAAGTACCATCAGGCTTCCAAGTCCCGGCCATGCAAAGATCTGTTCTGTAACAACAGCGCCGCCTACTAAGAATGGGATCATCATACCAATACGGGTGATGATCGGGATAAATGCGTTCTGAAGAGCATGTTTAAAAAGCACTCTGCCTTCTAACGCGCCTTTTGCTCTTGCAGTACGGATGTAATCTTCCTGAAGTACATCAAGCATAGCGCCTCGGGTCTGACGGATCAGACTTCCTACCTGCTGGATGGAAAGGACCAGCATTGGAAGGAATAGGTGATGTAACAGCATCGGAAGGGTTCTGACACCTGATGTATCGTACATACCTCCACTTGGGAAGATCTTCAATACTACAGAAAGGAGATATACAAATACCAGTCCTGCAAAGAAGTTTGGGATGGCTGCTCCGATAAAGGAAAACGCAGAGGAAATGTAGTCCCAGGCTGTATAAGGCTTGTATGCGGACATGATTCCCAGAGGAATTGCGATCAGGATGGAGAACACCAGAGAGGACATGGTAAGGAGCAGTGTCGGTCCGATACGCTCGGAGATATCTGCCCAAACGGCGTGTCCTGTTCGGTAAGATGCACCCATATTTCCATGCAGGAGCTGTACCAGCCAGTTAAAATACTGTATCATGACCGGCTGGTCCAGTCCCAGCTTTGCTTTCATCGCTGCCATCTGTTCTGCTGTGGCATTAGGATCATTGAAGATCATTTCCAGAGGTGTACCAGGAGCCATTGAAGAAAGCACATATACTAAAACCGTGATCCCCAAAAAAGTAGGTATTGCAATTAATATTCTTTTTCCTATATATCTGAGCATTTGCATCCCTCTTTTCTTAAGATCTGTAAATTATAAGCTTCTTGCCTGCTCTACTGCTGCTCTTACCAGCTTAAGATCCTGCTCAGTTGCCAGTGTGCAGTCTGCGCCAAGGATAAATCCTTCTCTGCCGAAGTTCTCAACAACCTTGATAACTTCTCTTCTTACGTCGTACTCGTCACCATCTACCAGAACACCGCTTCTGTTCTCTAATCCGCCAAGGATGGTCTTTCCCGGGAACTGCTTCTTGCCGTCTGCCAGAGTCATTGGTGCTTCGTATACGCCCCAGTTTACAACATCTGCCAGTGCAGCGTAATCTTCATCGTATCTCTTCATGTTCAGGCCGCTCTTGCACATATGTAAGAAGCAGTAGCCGCCTGCATCTTTGATTGCCTTCATGATCTTTAAGTCAAATGGTTTGATCCATTTTGCGAATTCTTCATCAGTGTACCATCTGGTCTCTGCGCCTAAACCTGCATAGTATACAGAGTCAACGCCTGCGTCCTTGATGTATCTTTCAGCCAGGATGCACATACCATCTGCAATTCTTTCCATAGAGTCTAACATCTTTTTCTCATCCCAACGGAGGAAGTCTACCTGCATCTGACGAACCTGATCGTAGTTGTAGCCTTCACCCATCTTCTCTAATGGATGGATACCGGAAGCACACATACCATGTAAAGTACCCATGGTGAAAGCGTCCTTATCAACTCCGTCCATGATCTTCTTGGTCATTTCGATCTGATCTTCGATGATGTTGGTGTTTCTGCTGAAGGATGGGATCAGTTCATAGTAATCCTTTGGTGTGCGGATCATTCCATAGTAAGGAACCAGATGCTCATTCATAACCTTTACGATATCAGTATCGGTCTCTTTGAAGAATTTCAGATGAGCTGCTACTGCCTCATCACCTACTGCCTGGTTCTTTGGGAAGTGCAGAGAGAATGAAGACGGGATGGCATCTACTTTCTTTCCTTCGATTGCTGCAATTACTCTTTCGCGCTTTGTCATTTTATTAATCCTCCTATAATATTCTTTTTAATATTATCTTTAATATTATTACAACCATTGTAGTCCTTATCCGGCCCAATGTCAACAAGTTTCTTTATACTTTGCACAACTTATTTTTTGTAAGCACTTTCTTTTTGCTCATTTCGCACAAAACTTATAAAACCTGCCGCTGGAAGCTTTTTCCAGATGCATGACAACATAAAAGAGCAGCTAACTTAATAGCTGCCCTTTATATTACCTACTTTTCCAGTAGGTTTCAAGTTGTTTTTGTGTTTTTTACAAATTTTTACATTTCCGATAGATCTGCTCTGTATTTACAATTGTTTTTGCACATCATTTTTTGCAGATCAGCCGTTTCATCTGGATCATAAGAGTCGGGATGAACGCTAAAACTGCCACCTGGAGCAGAGATACCACCGGCATACTCTGTACCTGGAACAGACGGTGAAGTCCAGGAATGAAAATCACCAGTCCTAAAAGCAGAGCACCTGCTCCGAAAGCGTAAAGACTGTAAGGATTGGTGCCAAAGCCCAGTTTAAAAATGGATTTCTTTCCCCTGCAGTTAAATCCGTGGAACAGTCTTGCCAGTGTTAAAGTGGAAAATGCCATGGTAGATGCCATTGCTGCGCTACTTCTTAATCCCAGATAAAAAGCAGTTATGACTACTGCTGCGATCAACACACCCTGGGCTGCCATCTGGATCATGAAATCTTTTGTCATCAGCCCTTCTTTCGGATCTCTCGGCTTTTCTTTTAAAAGGCCTTCATCTGCCGGTTCCATGCCAATGGCAAGGGCCGGAAGGGAGTCAGTCAGAAGGTTGATAAACAGCAACTGCACCGGAGCGAAAGGCACCGGTAAAGCCATAAGGGAAGTATATAATACAGCAAAGATAGCAGCTGTATTGCCGGAAAGAAGATACAGCACTGCATTTTTAATATTTCTGTATACATTTCTTCCATTTGCCACAGCTTTAATGATCGTAGCAAAGTTATCATCTGCCAGGATCATGGCAGCAGCGTCCTTGGAAACCTCTGTTCCTGTAATTCCCATGGCAACACCAATATCTGCTTTTTTCAGTGCCGGGGCATCATTCACACCGTCTCCTGTCATGGAAACGATATTTCCCCGTCTCTGCCAGCCTTCTACAATGCGGATCTTATTTTCCGGTGAAACTCTGGCGTAAACGGATATTTTATCAATCTTCTGATCCAGTTCTTCTTCACTCATGGCATCTAATTCCATACCAGTAAGTGCCAGATCCCCTTCCTCAAAAATGCCAATCTGCTTTGCAATGGCTGTTGCCGTTACCTTATGGTCGCCTGTGATCATAACTGTTTTAATGCCTGCCTGCTTTGCCTCTGCCACTGCCTTTACAGACTCCGGTCTTGGAGGATCTACCATGGAGATCAGTCCCAGGAATACATATCCACATTCTGCCTGGGCGCAGAGCATTTCATTGGACTCCTTATAGGCAAAGGCCAGAACACGGAGACCATTTTCTGAAAAGTGCTGGTTCTGCAGGCGGATCTTTTCTTTTTCTTCCTCTGTCATAGGACGGATCCCATCACCATAGCGCACAGATACGCAGCGGTCTAACAGAACATCTACCGCACCTTTTGTAAGGATCGTAGGCACCCCGTGGATCCGGTATTTTGTACTCATCAGTTTCCGGTCAGAGTCAAAAGGGACCTCTTCTATACGGTCCATTACCTTTCTTAACGCATCCTCATGCATTCCCATTTTTCCAAAATAGCTGTCCGGAAGGACCTGGATCTTACGAAACATCTCCAAAAGAGCGTATTCTGTCGGATCACCAATTCCTTTGCCGTCTACAATGCTGGAATCATTGGTCAGTACTGCATCATAAAGAAGATAACGCTGTGTCTGGTCTGTAAGATCTAACTCTTTCCCGTCGATCACCTTTCCATCTACATAAACCTGCTGTACCGTCATCTTATTCTGGGTCAGTGTTCCTGTTTTGTCAGAACAGATCACAGATACACAGCCTAAGCTTTCCACTGCCTTTAATTTCTTGATAATGGCATTTTCTTTTGCCATTTTCTGGGTTCCAAATGCCTGGACAATGGTAACGATGGAAGTCAGTGCTTCCGGGATCGCTGCTACTGCCAGGGCTACTGCAAATAACAGTGCATCCAGAAGGCTCATTTTCCGGAACATGCAAAGGGCAAACACCAGGGCACAGACTACCATGATCAGGACTGCCAGTTTTCCACTGAACTGATCCAGGCTTTTCTGTAACGGTGTTTTCCGTTCTTCTGCCCCGTTCATCAGCCCTGCTATTTTACCGATCTCCGTATTCATACCTGTTGCTGTAACAAGAACAGTGGCTCTTCCGTAAGTTACTAGGCTGCCGGAATAGACCATATTGGTGCGGTCTGCCAGCGCTGCCTCTCCATTTAGTGCCATCTCCTGCTTATCTACATTAGTAGACTCTCCCGTAAGGGAGCTTTCATTGACCTGCAGGGAATAATTATGAAGGATCCTTCCGTCTGCAGCCACCATGTCCCCAGCCTCTAATTCCAGGATATCCCCCGGAACTACATCTTTTGCCGGTATTTCCTGCTTTCTGCCATCTCTTATAACCTTGGCATCCGGCGCAGACAGCTGTTTTAAACTCTCTAAGGACTTTTCTGCCTTCATATGCTGCACAGTTCCAAGGACCGCATTCATCACAAGGACTGCAAAAATAACAATGGTGCTTTCTTCATTTCCAGAAAACATGGATATGATAGCTGCACCGATCAGGATCACTACCATCAGATCCTTAAACTGGTCTAAAAAGACCTGAAAAGCACTTTTCTTTTTTTCCTCTAAGAGTACATTTTCCCCTTTTTCCAGACGGATCTTTTCTGCCTGTTCTGTAGTCAGTCCCTGTTCTGATGCCTGACAGGCTTTTAGCGCCTCCTGCGGTGACAGGTTCCACATATTTTTCTCTGTCATAATGTTCTCTCCTTTGTTTTAGTATGATCGGAAATGTTCCAGAAAAACAAAAGAGCGGGACTTTTATTGCACCAAAAATATGCAATAAAAGTCTCGCTCCATATACATGTGTACTGCCCGGCTGCAGGCCTAATGTATCTTCATTATCCTGCCGCGTGATGACGACCAGCACAACACAGAAAAATCTGTGTGAACTACTCCCTGATATCTAAACTTAAAATAACACAGCAGACTGCAAAATGTCAACGGTGAAATTTATCTGTACCGCTTTTTCATGGAAAATCCACGGCCGCTTACTTCGCTGACACGGTTTACTACCATAAAGCTTTCCGGATCAATGGTGTGGATCAGCTTTTCGATCTTTGGAACCTCCCTGTTGGAGATTACACTGAAGATCATCTGGGTCTCCTGTTTTAAATAGCCGGTCTCGCCGGAAAGCATGGTAACGCCGCGGTCCATTTCCGCTAAAATAGCTTCCCTTATCTCCTGGGCACGTTCACTGATGACTCTTACTTCTGTACGGGTGGTTCCCATAAGCATCAGTTTATCTAACACCAGTGTATATGTCATTACCAGGATCAGGCCATACAGTACTTTCTCCGGTGGATTTCCCACTGCCTGGGCCAGTAAAATGCAGAAATCAAACACATACATGGAAACGGAAACAGGAATTTTAAAGTAATGGTTCAACACCAGCGGCGGGATATCCATTCCTCCTGTGGAAGCCCCTGCACGGATCACAATGCCTAAAGAACCGCCAATTCCCAATCCGGAAAAGATGGTACATAAAAACAGATCCTGGGTAAGCACCAGATCTCCAAAAACTTTCTCAAAAAATCCCAGTGCAATCGGATATACGAAGGTACTTACAACGGTTGTCAGAGCAAATTTTCGTCCCATGACCTTCCAGCCGATGAGAAGCATGGTTACATTAAATATAAGTACAAAAGTTGCTACCGGTATTCCAAAGCTCCTGTTTAATGCCAGACCGATACCTGTCGTCCCCCCTGTAAGCAGGCCCGCAGGCATTAAAAACAGCTTTACAGCCAGGGCATACAGTATATTTCCCAGTATAACAATCATCAGCGAGCCGCCTTTTTGTAAATGGTCTTTCCAGTTTTCTGTATTTGTTTCCATTTTGTTTTCCCCTCTCTCACCCGTCCAATATTCGGGACTTTCATCATAAAAAAACACGCCTGTCAGGGAATTTTCCCTAACAGACGTGGATCAAGGCTTCTGCCTAATACAATTTTCAGTATAAAGAACGGAGGTCATTCTGTCAAGCAGGTTTCATTGCTTCATCATTTTTCCGTCAGTTTTTCTGTTCCTCATAAGTTAAAAAGGAGTCCATATACTGAATATACTCTTCTTTTGTAAATACCGGATGATAATTCTTAACGATCTCCTTTGCCTTTACAGCCCCGTTTCTAAGCAGTCGGTATGCAGACAGGGCGAAGATCTTGGCAGTGACAATATAAGCCAGTTCTTCATCTACAATATCAAAGTCTACTGTATGAAGTCCATTTACTTTTCCGCCTGTATTAAAAGTAAGCACAGGATGGATGTGCTGTACATCTCCTACATCCGTAGAACCGCCAGAATGATGGCTGATGTCTTTCTCCACTACGGTATACTCCTTTTCACTGGTGGCTGCTGCGATCTTAGCTGCCGCAAATACATCTTCATCTGCCGGTGTTTTTAAAGTTGGAAGATATCCTGGGGCTGTTGTGATCTGGCAGGTGGCTCCAATGGCAGCTGCACCTGCCTTAAATGCACGGTCGGTCTTAAAGGCTGCGTCTGCAATGGCGTCTTTATTTGAGGCACGCACCAGGGTTTCGATCACTACCTCATCCGGAACTACATTGACCAGATTGCCGCCTTTTGTAATGATGGGATGGACTCTTACATGGTCTTCATCCTTAAATGTTTCTCTTTGATAGGCTAAGGCTGAAAGACCAAGAGAAGCCGCATTTAAAGCATTAATTCCCTTATATGGCGCACCTGCTGCATGGGCAGCCACTCCTTTATAGCGGATGACCTTGGAAACAAAACCGTTATTAGAAGTAGCACCTACGCAGATATCCTCATCTTCTGTGTGATGTACGATATCCAGGTCAATATCATCAAAAGCGCCAATGCGGATCAACTCGCATTTTCCACCGCCATAGCGGATCTTTCCCTCTTTTGTCAGCTGGTTTTTAAATTCGATCTCCCCATATTCCTCTGCAGGAACAGCAAAAAATACCACCTGACCGTCTAAGGTCTCCTTAACTTTCGAATCTGTAAGAGCGAAAGCCGCCCCGATCACACCTGCCATCTGGGCATGATGACCGCAGCAGTGGGCTGCCTGGGTTTCCGGATTTGCGTATTTATGTTCCGGAATGCGAAGAGCGTCTAATTCCCCGATCAGCGCCAGACTTACATTGTCCTTTTTCTCTTCGTTTAAATATGCCTTTACGCCTGTAACTGCCAGATGCTCTTTTACAGGGAGATTTAACTTTTTCATCAACCGGGTAAATTTTTCCGCAGTCTTAAATTCCTTGTATCCAAGCTCCGCATGTGTATACATATCTCTTGCAAAAGCTATGATCTCATCTCTGTTTGCCTCGATCAGATCCACAATACGTTTCTCTGTTTCGTCTAACTGTACTCCCATTTTGCCTTCCTCCTTGTTTTCCCCATACAACCTGTCCATATAATTTCAGGCGCTCCGAAACTATTGGTCCGAAACGCCTGAAACTGCCTTACAGACTGCGTACATCCGCAGATCTGTTACTTATCTGTTTTCAATATCCATTAACATCTGAACACGGCGCTCATGACGTCCGCCTTCAAACTTTGCATCCAGCCATGCTTCTGTGATCATCTTAGCTAACTCGCTGCCTACCACTCTTGCGCCAAATGCAAGGACATTGGAGTTGTTGTGCATTCTGGAAAGCTTTGCAGTATATGGCTCGCTGCATACGCAGGCGCGGATGCCTTTTACCTTGTTTGCTGCTAAAGAGATACCTACGCCGGTACCGCAGATAGCAATACCCAGATCAGCTTCACCGGAAGCAACTGCGCGTCCTACTTTTTCACCGTAAACCGGATAATCGCAGCTTTCTGTGCTGTTGGTTCCAAGGTCGATCACTTCGTATCCCTTGCTCTCAACAAATTCCTTGATGATGTTCTTCAGCTCAATGGCTGTATGGTCATTTCCCATTGCGATCTTCATAATACTAAATCTCCTCTTTCTTAAAAAACTTTTTTATTTTATCTAATCTGGATGTCATGGACATCAAAAGCAGATCTGCCACTGTAAGAGCAGCCATTGCTTCCACTACTACCACAGCTCTTGGAACGATCACCGGGTCATGGCGGCCCTTGATCTCGATCTCCCGCTCTTTTCCATAGCGGTCTACTGTTTTCTGTATCTGTGAAATAGACGGTGTTGGCTTAAATGCCGCCCGCATCACCAACGTACTTCCATCACTCATGCCCCCTAAGGTGCCGCCGGAATGATTGGTGACTTTACATGGTCTTCCGTCTTTTCCTATAATAAAGCAGTCGTTATCCTGAGAGCCTAAAGAGGCGGCTGCTTCAAAGCCATCTCCGATTTCAAAGCCTTTTACAGCGCCGATGGACATAATGGCTTTTCCCAGCGCAGCATCCAGCTTATCAAAAACAGGTTCTCCTACGCCTGCAGGAAGTCCGTTTACAACACACTCGATCACACCGCCGCAGGAGTCTTTCCTCTGTATCATATCTTCCAGATAACTCTCTGCCTCTGCTGCCGCTTTTTTATCCGGCATATACAGGCGGTTATTGGAAATTTCTTCCAGATCCATCTTAGAATGGTCGATCTTTACAGGTCCCACTGCACTGGTGTATGCCTGAACCGTAATTCCAAGGCTTTCAAGGAGCTTTGCTGCTACAGCACCTGCTGCCACTCTTCCAATGGTCTCTCTTCCGGAAGAACGTCCGCCGCCCCGGTAATCACGAAAGCCATACTTTTCATCAAAGGTATAATCTGCATGGCCCGGACGGTATACATCCATGATATTGCTGTAATCACGGGAGCGCTGGTCTGTGTTGCGGATCACAATAGAGATTGGTGTTCCTGTTGTTTTTCCCTCAAAAACACCGGATAAGATCTCTGCCTTATCTCCTTCGCTTCTGGCTGTGGTAAATTTGCTCTGTCCCGGTTTTCTCCGGTCTAAATATTTCTGGATATCTTCTTCATTTAAAGGAAGTCCTGCTGGACAGCCGTCCACTACAACGCCAACGCCTGCCCCATGGGACTCTCCCCAGGTACTTATCTTAAAAATCGTTCCGTATACTGAACCTGACATGTTATTAATCTCCTATTTTTACAATGGCACAGCAGTTAGGTTCATTTACAGGAATACTTCTTCCACTCATAACCAGAAGGCCTTTTTCATAATCTACTTTAAAGAAACTTATGGTGCCGCTGTCATGGTTTACAGAAGCAATATGTCTTCCATCCGGAAATACAGCTACATCCTTTGGATATGCGCCGCTGATCGGCAGACAGCATATCATGGTCAGAAGGCCTGTCTCCTCATCTCTCTTGTAAACACTAATGGTATTTTCTCCTGCATTGGTGCAATATATGTATTTCTGGTCAACAGACATTCTCATGGCGCAGGCAGCAGTCAGGTTGTCCGGCTTCTTGGTAGAAGTGGTGGAAATGGTCTGGATCTTTTCGATCACAGGTGCTCTGTCTCCAGTCTTGTAGGTGTATACATCAATTGCTTTCTTTAATTCATACATCAGATAAATGAATTTTCCGTCTTTGCTGTAACGGAAATGTCTTGGCGCAGACTCTAACTCACAGCGGATGGCGTCTACCTGGACTAATCTCTGTTCTTTATCATTAAAACGGTAGATTTTAACCTGGTCAATACCATTATCTACACTGAGTACAAAGCGGTTGTCAGGCATTCTTCTGGTGCAGGTCACATGCGGGCGGAAGTTACGCTCTGCCACACTGCCGTATCCTCTGTCAAATACACCGTCTACGATCTTTCCTACAGAACCGTCCGGGTTCAGACTTAATACCGTAGTCTTTCCATCGTGATAACCGGAAACGAATACATATTTATCCTCTTCATCGGTACAAAGGTGGCAGCCTCTCATTCCACGGATCGGGGCACTGTTTAAACGTGCCAGGCTTCCGTTTGGAAGGATACGGAAAGATACAACGCCTTCATCTGCAATGGAATACAGTGTCTTTCCGTCACTGGATGCAATTACATAAGAAGAATTGTCCACTTCGATCTCGCAGCGCTCTTTAAACATTCCATTTTCTACATCTACATCAAATACGGTGATTCCCTTTGCTTTTCCCGTATAGGAATAGGAACCCACATACGCCATATACTTACCGCTCATACAGCTTACCTCCCTGGATATTGTCTGTGTTTTTCCACTCACGGACACGCACCAATGTGCTCTGTTGTCTGCTGCTGCAGACGGTTCCGTTCGCGCTTATTTTTCCATGCGTTCATCATACCATACATTTAATTATTTGTTAACCTGTAAGTTTCAGAAAAGGTATTGACACTATTCTCATTTAATGTATAATGGAACTCGGCTTTGTTTAATAATACTAAACTTTTTGCTTATTTTCATATTCAGTTAGTATTTGTAAACTTTGTGTATAAGAAATGTTACTTACAGGTAAAACAGGAGGATATCATGGATATCGGCAACAAACTGAAAGAACTGCGTGTTTTAAAAGGACTGACGCAGGAGGAACTGGCGGACCGTTCCGAGCTTTCCAAGGGATTTATTTCCCAGCTGGAGCGCAATCTTACCTCCCCTTCCATCACCACCCTTATGGACATCCTGCAGTGCCTTGGTACCAGTATCGGAGAGTTTTTCAACGAGGCTCCTGATGAACAGATCGTATTCGGAAAACAGGACTATTTTGTTAAGGAAGACACCGAATACAAAAACGAGATCAAATGGATCATTCCCAATGCCCAGAAAAATACCATAGAGCCCATTTACCTGACCTTACAGGCCGGTGGCTCTACCTGTCCGGACACACCTCATGAAGGAGAAGAATTTGGCTACGTCCTTCAGGGAGCTGTGTCTATCCATCTGGGAAATAAGACTTATAAAGCCAAAAAAGGGGAATCCTTTTATTATACAGCTGACAAAACCCATTTCCTGTCCAGTAAAAACGGGGCAACCCTGATCTGGGTCAGCTCACCACCAAGCTTTTAGTATGTCCTCCCGAAACTTTGGGAGAACGGATCACCACACCTACGAAAAAGGAGAACTGCGCACATGAGCCAGCCATTGATTGATTTACAGCATATTTCAAAAAGCTTTGACGGGGAAATGGTCTTAGATGACCTGAACCTTTCTATAAAAGAAAACAGCTTCGTGACCTTACTGGGTCCCAGCGGCTGCGGAAAATCCACTACTCTGCGTATTTTAGGCGGTTTTACCCCGCCTGATAAGGGAAACGTTATTTTTGACGGTCAGGACATTACCAAGCTGCCGCCAAACAAGCGCCAGTTAAACACTGTATTCCAGAAATACGCTCTGTTCCCACATATGACCATTGCGGAAAACATTGCTTTCGGCTTAAAGATCAAAAACAAGCCAAAGAGCTACATTGACGATAAGATCAAATATGCCTTAAAGCTGGTAAACCTGTCCGGTTTTGAAAAAAGGGATGTTATCTCTCTTTCCGGCGGTCAGCAGCAGCGTATCGCCATTGCAAGAGCCATTGTAAATGAGCCGCGTGTCCTGCTCCTTGACGAGCCTTTAGGCGCTCTGGACCTGAAGCTGCGCCAGGACATGCAGTATGAGCTGATCCGACTGAAAAATGAGTTAGGCATTACCTTTATCTATGTTACCCATGACCAGGAAGAAGCACTTACTATGTCTGATACCATCGTAGTTATGAACCAGGGCTATATCCAGCAGATGGGTTCCCCGGAGCAGATCTACAATGAGCCGGAAAATGCTTTCGTTGCCGACTTTATCGGTGAGAGCAACATTGTACCTGGCCTTATGATCCATGATGAACTGGTCGAGATCTTCGGAGCAAAATTCGCCTGTGTTGACAAGGGCTTTGGAAACAACAAACCTGTAGACGTTGTGATCCGCCCTGAGGATATTGACCTGTTAAAGCCGGAAGAAGGCACACTTCAGGGTGTTGTCACCCACCTGATCTTTAAGGGCGTTCACTATGAAATGGAAGTGACTACCCCGGATGGTTTTGAGTGGCTGGTACACTCCACCGATATGTTCCCAGTTGGCCAGCAGGTAGGACTTCATGTAGATCCTTTCGACATTCAGATCATGAATAAGCCTGCTTCTGAAGATGAGGAGGCACTGGGAGTCAATGAATAATGATAAAAAAAAATCCGTGGCTATTGGACGGGCACTGCTCTCCGGTCCTTATCTGATCTGGATGATCGGTTTTACCATCATTCCGCTGGCACTTATTTTCTGGTACGGCATTACAACTAAAAACGGTAACCTGACACTGGCAAACATCACAGCTATCATGAGCCCGGATCACTGGAAAGCCTTATGGCTGTCCCTTGGACTGTCTCTTATCAGTACAGTCCTCTGTCTGGTCCTGGCATATCCTCTTGCCATGATCCTTCGCGGAAGAGGCAGCTCTGCCAGCGGCTTTATTGTATTTATCTTCATCCTTCCTATGTGGATGAACTTCCTGCTGCGCACTATGGCATGGCAGACATTACTTGAAAGAAATGGTGTGATCAACGGTATCCTGGCATGGCTTCACCTGCCAAAGCAGAACCTGATCAACACCCCGGCAGCCATTGTCCTTGGAATGGTATACAACTTCCTTCCATTCATGGTACTGCCTATCTACAATGTACTTGCAAAAATTGACGACAACACCATCAATGCCGCAAAGGACTTAGGTGCCAATACTTTACAGACTCTGTTCTTTATCTGGCTGCCTTTAAGCCTTCCAGGTATTATCAGCGGTATTACCATGGTATTCGTGCCTTCCCTTACCACATTCGTTATCTCCGACCTGTTAGGCGGAAGCAAGATCCTGCTGATCGGTAATGTAATTGAACAGGAGTTTACAAAGGGAAATAACTGGCACTTGGGAAGCGGTCTGTCTCTGGTCTTAATGGTATTTATCCTGATCAGCATGGCCATGATCGCAAAATACGATAAAAACGGAGAAGGGACGGCATTCTGATGACAAAAGGCAAAGAACGGTTTCGGAAGTTTATTTCCGACTTTTATTTAGTGATTATCCTTATCTTCCTTTATGCCCCGATTTTTACTATGATGGTCCTTTCTTTTAATCAGTCAAAATCAAGGACCCACTGGGGCGGCTTTACTTTAAGCTGGTATACACAGATGTTTGAAAGCCGGGCGATCATGTATGCATTATACACGACTCTGTTAGTAGCAATGATCTCCGCACTGGTGGCAACTGTTATTGGAACTGTAACAGCGATCGCTATCAGCCATATGAAACCTGTTTCCAAAAATATTTTTATGAGCATCTCCAACATTCCTATGTTAAATGCAGATATCGTAACAGGTATCGCACTGATGCTGGCATTTATCGCTTTTGGCATTTCCCTGGGATTTAAGACAGTTCTTATTTCCCATATCACATTTAACATCCCTTATGTTATTTTAAGTGTTATGCCAAAATTAAAGCAGACAGACCGCTCTACTTATGAAGCAGCTTTAGACCTTGGCGCTTCTCCGGCTTATGCCTTTTTTGAGGTAGTTTTCCCGGATATCATGCCAGGTGTACTTTCCGGTTTCCTTCTGGCATTTACCATGTCACTGGATGATTTCATTATCACCCACTTTACAAAGGGCGCCGGCATCAATACTCTGTCTACCCTGATCTACAGTGAAGTACGCCGCGGTATCCGTCCTTCCATGTATGCCTTAAGCACTGTTATCTTTGTGGTGGTGCTGGTGGTACTGCTTATTGCAAATTTCCGTAAACAGCCGGAAAAAGACTAATATCAGAGACTGGAGGATCTAAGCTATCATGAAAATGCGTACATTCTGGGCTGCTGCTGCAGCTGCTGTAGGCTCCTGCGTGGTATCGATCGCTATTTTAGGAGTTCCCGGGGCAGAAAGCGGCGGCGGTACCTTAAAAGTATATAACTGGGGCGAATATATTGACGAGGATGTTATTACCCAGTTTGAAGATGAAACCGGTATTTCTGTTGTCTATGACGTTTTTGAAACAAACGAAGAAATGTATCCTGTTGTGGAAGCAGGCGGCGTTAAATATGATGTAGTATGTCCATCTGACTACATGATCCAACGAATGATCGACAACAATATGTTAGCCGAACTGAATTATGATAATATCCCCAACGCAAAGCAGATCGGGGATGATTACTGGAACATGAGTAAGGATTTTGACCCGAAAAACCAGTATGCAGTTCCTTACTGCTGGGGTACTGTAGGTATTCTTTATAATAAGCAGATGTTAGAGCAGTTAGGGGTTCCGGAGCCAACCAGCTGGGCTAATCTGTGGGATCCGAAACTTTCTGATGAGATCCTGATGCAGAACAGTATCCGCGATGCATTTATGATCGCATTAAAGCAGAAAGGCTATTCTTTAAATACTTCCAACCCGGAAGAACTAGCTGAAGCAAGGGATATGCTGATCCAGCAGAAACCTCTGGTACAGGCTTATGTTATTGACCAGGTAAGAGATAAAATGATCAACGGTGAAGCTGCAGAAGGCGTTATTTACTCTGGCGAAATGCTTTACATCCAGGAACAGATTGAAGAACTTGGTCTGGATTATGACCTGGAATATGTAGTTCCGGAAGAGGGAACCACTCTCTGGATCGACTGCTGGGTTGTTCCGAAAAATGCAGAAAATAAAGAAGCGGCTGAAAAATGGATCAATTTCTTATGCCGTCCTGATATTGCAAAGAAGAATTTTGACTACATCACCTATTCTACTCCAAATACAGGCGCATATGAGCTTTCTGATGAAGAACTGCAGAATAATGAAGCCCTGTTCCCGGATATGGACTCTCCGGCAATGAAAAACAGTGAGATCCTGCGCTATCTTGGTGATGATACGGATAATATTTATAATGAAATGTGGAAAGAAGTTAAGGCACAGTAACTTTCATGCCAAAATTTATTTTTCAGGGAATTTTATCAATAAGGATTTATTGCAATTTCCATTACTTGTAAATATGATTTTTCTATGATAAAATTATTGTAATTAGTGGGAGCGTGTCTGAAAATTTTTGTCACGATTTTCGGATGCGCTCTACGGCTACTTTGAGTTCTAATGAAAGGGCGTGTTGTTGTGAAAATACAGGAATCTGCTGAAAATTATCTGGAGACCATACATATGCTCAGCAAGCATAAACCTTATGTGCGTTCCATTGATATTGCAAATGAATTAAGCTTTTCCAAACCAAGTGTCAGCGTTGCCATGAAGAACCTGCGTGAAAATGGCTATATCCACATGGATGACCAGGGCCACATCACTCTGACCCAGACTGGTCAGGATATTGCTGATAAGATGTATGAGCGTCATATTATGCTGTCTAACTGGCTGATCTACCTGGGCGTGGACGAAAAAACCGCTGTGGAAGATGCCTGCAAGATCGAGCATGTTCTCAGCTCCCAGAGTTTCCAGGCTATTAAGAAACATATTACTCAGGGAAATGAGCTTCCTGCTGATATGAAGGAAGAAGAGTAATCAGCAAAGGCGCCACCGGCGCCTCTTTGATATGCCAAACAATAAATTTTTGAGCTATGAAAGAGGGATTGTTATGTTAAAGGATCTTGTGAAGAAATGTCGTTCTTACCGCCGTTTTTTTCAGGAGGTTTCTATTCCTTATGAAGACCTGAAGGATATGGTGGATACAGCCCGTCTGACCGGTTGTACAAAGAACTGCCAGGGGCTTAAGTTTAAGCTGATCTCTACACCTGAAGAGTGTGCAAAAGTATTCCCGTCTTTGTTATGGGCCGGTGCCTTAAAGGACTGGGACGGACCTGCAGATGGAGAACGTCCAAGTGCTTATGTGCTGGTACTTGAGGATCTTTCTATTGGAAAAAATCTGATGTGGGATGAGGGCATTGTTTCCCAGACGATCATGCTTTCTGCTGTTGAGAAGGGATATGGCGGCTGTATGATCGGAAGCTGCAAACGTGTTGAGATCTTAGAAGCTGTTGAGCTTGATCCACAGCGTTATAGTCTTGCGCTGGTGCTGGCTCTTGGTAAGCCGAAGGAAGAAGTTCGTATGGTGCCGGTTGGCGAGGATGGCAGTACAACTTATTACCGGGATGAGAATCAGGTGCATTATGTGCCGAAACGGGCGTTGGAAGATATTCTGGTTTAGGATGTTTGAAAATTTAGGCGGTCACAGGGCGTGGCCGTCTTTTTGCATTTTGGGAAGGAGATTTCTGATATGATGGTTAAGCATATTTCTATTGAAGTTACTTCTAAACAGACTAAAAAGCCTGTTTTCGGTGGTCCGGCGGATCTTACTGCTTATATTTTGGAACCGGTGGATGGTATTCTGGATAAAAAGAGGCCGGCTGTGCTGCTTTGCCCAGGCGGCGGATACCGTACACTTTCTACCAGAGAAGACCAGCCCATCGCTATGAAGTATCTGGCTGCTGGTTTTCATGTTTTTGTGCTTCATTACAGTCTGGCGCCGGATGTGTTTCCTCGGGCTTTGATGGAGCTGGCTCTTGCTATGAAGGTGATACGGGAGCATGGGGATGAGTGGAATGTGGATGTGGACAGGATCGCTGTTTCGGGCTTTTCTGCAGGCGGGCATCTGGCATGCTGTCTGGGCGTGTTCTGGGATAGGGAATGGTTGTATGGGGCTTTGGGGGTAAAGCCGGAAATGATACGGCCGGATGGGATGATCCTTTGTTATCCGGTTATTACTTCTGGAGAATATTGTCATAAAGGGTCATTTGAATGTCTTATGGGAGCTGAGGCTTCTAAGAAGGATGAAAAACTTCGCAGGCTTCTGTCCTTAGAGTATCAGGTGGGTCCTCAGGTTCCAAAAACTTTTTTATGGCATACCTGGACGGACCAGTCAGTGCCGGTAGAGAACAGCCTGTTGCTTTTACAGGCTTTAAGAAAGGCCGGAGTAAATGTGGAGGCGCATTTGTATCCGGTGGGGCCTCATGGGATCGCGCTTGGGACAGAAGAAACCCAGGGAATCGATCAGAAATATCTGGAGCCTTATTGTGATAGTTGGATGGGGCTAGCGATACGCTGGATTGAGAAGCAGCTGTGAGAATGTGAATGCTGAGAAATTGGCAGTGTGAGGTTTTAAGTTGTGAAGAAAACGGCCTAACATTTCACTTATCATTGTCCACTGGCTTTCGACATGCACCTGTTCGCCTGCATCGGACTACGTCCGCTGCATTCGGACAGCTGCGCTCAAGATGTGGACAATCGATAAGTGAAATACGGCCTGTGTATACAAGGAGTAAAAATTAAAGAAGCTTTTTATTCCATAGAGTTTTGGATGATGTTTAATATTGTTTCCAGATCAATGCCTTCATCAACAGAAAGGGAGTATGAAAAGTCTTGTGTTGTCCAGGTTGCAAGATAATATTTATCATGATTGCCTTTTATTGTAATATCAACACCGTTTACAACTTTATCTAATATCTGTTCATACTGGTTGTAATCACCGGAGATGTCGTCTGTTCCACTTGTTTTTCTGTAAGTCAGGGAATTATCGGTCCCCTCATATATGATCTGGGCAAATTCGTTCCAGCACCAGAGGTAAGAAGTAGACATAACTTTAAATGGCATATCTGCTTCAGAGATGTCTTTTACATTGAAACCGGCTTTTTTGGTCAGTTCTGCAAGGGACTTACATTCTTCCATACCGTATACGCTTCCTGCCAGTTCTGGATTGGGATCGGTGGATGATGGGTAAAAGGCATTTTTCATCATGGTTCCGCCTATGAGCAAAAGTGCGGTGCAGGCAGCAATGGATGCCATTTTCCGCAAGTGTGGGAATGTGACCACCTTGTGCGAAGTATTGGATACTTGTCTGGATACATTATTCAGTATATGAGTACGCATTTCATCGGTAACTTCTATTTTTTCCATGATCTCATGATAAGATTTACTCAAAATCATACGCCGCCTTTAATACTTGTTTTAAGGCTTCTCTGCCTCGTTTCAGATCGGACCGGATGCTGCTTTCGTTGCGGTTCAGGATCTTACTGATCTCTTTGGTGGGATAACCTTCCTGATAGTAGAGGTGAAGCACTTCTCTGTATTTTTCTGGCAATGCTTTTACTGCTTCCCATACAAAGGACAGATCTTCTCTTTCTTCTGCCACCAATGTTTCTTCCAGTTCGTCTGTTTCCCGGATCTTGTTATAATCTATTTTGTTTTTGCTTAAATTAGCTGCTACATGAAGAAGCCATGCTTTTTTATGGCTTTCGGTAAGGAACGCAGGAGATGATTGCATATATTTGATCAGGGTATCCTGCAGGATGTCCTCGGCATCACTCATGTTATGGAGATAGGAGTATGCAAGCCGCAGGATTGCATTACCATAGATATCCAATACTGTTTCTATAGCTGATGTATTTTGCAAAACACCCACAGGCGCCGTTTCTATCTTTCTTGCCCTGGTTGACAATATGGCTGCAAACAGATACGCAATACCATTAAGCACATTATCTACCAATGTCTGCCATATGGACGTGCTGTTTATTTCCGGAAAAATACTGATGTTGCTGATACTATTCATCGTTTGGTTCCTTTATCCTCATCACTCTATCTGATGGATGATATTTTCCATTTCACTCTCACTCAGTCCCGGAGTGCTTACAGAGTAAGTATAGCCTGCATCTGTCCATGTTGCCAGCATAACTTTTCCGTCATTGCCCTGTTCCATTATCTGGTTTTTATTTATATTCAACTGTGTTTTCTCGTTGTATGTGTTGTAATCACCGCTGATGTCATCAGAACCAATTCCTTTTCTAATAAGAATAGTGCTATCTGACTGATCGTCTTTTTCGTAAAATACCTGGATGACTTCTTTGTCTAATGTCTGAATCATGGTCCGTGTATAACCATCGATCTTTTCTGGAACTGTGATTGAAAATCCAACATTATCTTCTGCCTCGTTCAGATTTTTACAGTCTGTCCATGGATTTGGCATACCCACAGTTTCACTAACCGTTTCTTGTTCTTCTGCTGTTTTGGTTTCTGTTACTGCTTTTGTTACCTCTGGCGTTACGGGTTCTTTGGCTCCACATGCTGCCATAGAAGTCATTGTTGTTGCACACATTAAAACTAACATTAATTTTCTCATTTTTATAAGTCCTTTCGTATCTATAAAATATGATGTTGGGGTCAAAAGGTATTTTGACCCCTCTGATACCGAATTGCTACGTGCTTTGCACTCTCGCAATTCTAAAAACATTCGTAATCCGCTCATTTTTCTTCAAAAAATGGCTTCTTACTCATGTTTTTGGCGGGTCCCAAGTTCAAAAATCCTCATGCAAGCAAGCTTGCATCGGATTTATGACCTTTTGACCCTGGTATCAAAATATTAGGTTTTATTACCTTTCTACTCTATATACAGCCAGGTCTTTTAAAATGTTGCAGAATTTAGAAATTTCCCTGCTGTATGCCTACCAGTGCGGAAAACGGCGACTGGAAGCCAAAGAGACCAGGATGACAGAACACCTGGCCAAACCATTAAAACCAGTGTTTTCACCCCGCCATAAGCGGGGTGGAAGCACGACACCGGTCGGCACACTATAAAAGCTCCTGTAAAGAACACTAACTATTCCCTACAGGAGCTTTATTACGCACTTCGCGCAATTTAAAATTTTATCATGGACCACACAGGCCGTCATTTCACTTATCAATTGTCCACATCTTGAGTGCAGCTGTCCGAATGCAGCGGGCAAAGTCCGATGCAGGCGAACAGGTGTAAATCGAAAGCCAGTGGACAATGATAAGTGAAATGTAAGGCCGTTTCTTGCACGATTCACAACCTCACAGCTGCCAGTTTCCAGCCTGTCACGACTCTTTAGGCCCGCAACGCCCTCATAGCATTCAGGATCGCAATAACCGAAACTCCAACATCCGCAAAAACCGCTTCCCACATATTCGCCACACCAAAAGCGCCCATAGCCAATACTACAAACTTAACGCCCAGTGCAAACACAATATTCTGCATAACGATTCCCATGGTCTTTCTGGAGATCCTTACAATATCCGCAATCTTTCTCGGATCATCATCCATGAGCACCACATCCGCAGCCTCAATTGCCGCATCCGATCCCATACTTCCCATAGCAATTCCCACATCCGCTCTGGAAAGCACCGGCGCATCATTAATACCATCACCAACAAAAGCCAGCTTTCTGCCTTCCGGAAGTGCCTTCAACAGCGCCTCCACCCGATCCACCTTGTCACCGGGAAGCAGTTCCGCATGAACCTCATCCAGTCCAATCTCCTTTGCCACAGCCTCAGCCACATTCCGCTTATCGCCGGTCAGCATCACGGTCTTAGAAACACCGGCACGCTTCAGGCTTCGGATCGCGTCCTTTACGCCATCCTTAATACCATCTGCAATTACAATAGATCCAAGGAACTTTCCTTCCTCTGCCACATACACAACCGTACCAACAGAAGCACACTCTGTATAAGAAATTCCTTCCTTATCCATCAGCTTTCCATTACCGGCAAGCACTGTCTTCCCGTCAATCTTAACCTTCACGCCATGACCAGAAATTTCCTCAGCATCACTCACTCTGCTCTGATCCAGTTTCTTACCCCAGGCATCCCTGATAGACCGTGAGATTGGATGATCCGAATAACTTTCAGCCAGCGCAGCCAGTTCCAAAACCATACTCTGCTTTTTCTCATCTCCGTCAACACTGTGGATCTCAGCTACCTTAAACTCGCCCTTAGTCAGCGTACCAGTCTTATCAAATACCACCGTATGCAGCTTTGCCATCGTCTCCAGGTAGTTACTTCCCTTCACCAGAACGCCCTTCTTAGAAGCCGCACCGATACCAGAGAAGAAACTCATAGGAACCGAAATAACCAGCGCACAAGGGCAGGAGATAACCAGGAAAGTACATGCCCTGCGTACCCATTCAGCCCATGACTGGCCTAAAAACAAAGGCGGGATCACAGCCAGAACAACTGCGCCGATCACAACAGCCGGAGTATAATACCTTGCAAACCGGGTAATAAAATTCTCCACATGAGCCTTTTTACTGCTGGCATTTTCCACCAGTTCCAGGATCTTTGCTACCGTGGAGTCATCAAACTCTTTGGTAACTTCCGCTCTCAAAAGCCCATTTCCATTGACGCAGCCGCTTACCAGATCGTCCCCTTCCTTCACTCTTCTCGGAACAGACTCACCAGTCAGTGCAGAAGTATCCACCATAGACTCACCAAAAACAACCTTGCCGTCCAACGGGATCTTCTCACCAGGCTTGATCACGATAATATCGCCAACTTCCACATCATCCGGATCTACCTGCTTTAACTGCCCGTCTTCCTCAATATTGGCATATTCCGGACAGATATCCATCAGATCTGTAATAGACTGGCGGGAACGGTTTACTGCATAACTCTGGAACAGCTCGCCCACCTGATAAAACAGCATAACAGCCACTGCCTCAGAATATTCATTTACTCCAAAGGCACCAATGGTCGCTACTGCCATGAGAAAATTCTCATCAAAAACCTGGCCATTTTTAATATTCCTTACTGCCTTATAAAGGATATCCCAGCCGATCACAAAATAAGGGATGAGATACAAAAATAGCATCTTCCAGCCTGTAAATACTGCCGAGATCATTTTCATATGATCTGCTGCCACCAGTGCCACATACAGCACTGCCGTCACCAGAATACGCTTCAGCATGTCTTTCTGTTTCTTAGTCATGGCCATCTCCTTATATAGCAGATTACATAACGATCTTGCAATCCGGTTCTACTTTCTTACAGATCTCGGCTGCTTCTTTCAGGATCTCATCAAAACGGTCATCATCTGCATCCAAAGTCAGTTTCTGCATCATAAAGCTGACAGTTGCATCATTTACACCGTCAAGTTTCTTAATAGCGTCCTCCATCTTTGCAGCACAATTAGCGCAGTCCAGATCCATCAGTTTAAATTTCTTCTTCATAGTTTTATTCCTCCTGATATAAAATATTTTTTAATAAAACAGCTCTTTCATTTACTATATCCCTTCATTACTCCTGGATATGTTCCATTCCCTGACTGATGATCGTCTTCACATGACTATCTGCAAGGGAATAAAAAACGGATTTTCCGTCCCTGCGGTTCTTTACAAGACGGTTCTGCTTTAAGATTCTCAGCTGATGGGAAATAGCAGACTGGGTCATATTAAGCAACTGGGCAATATCACAGACACACAGTTCTGCCTCAAACAGCACATAAAGGATCTTTATCCTGGTAGAATCTCCAAATACCTTAAAAACCTCTGCCAGATCATACAACTGGTCTTCATCCGGCATATGGTCTGTCACTGCTTTTACCACGTCTTCGTGGATCTGACATGCTTCGCAGTGTTCCACATCGTTTAATGCCATAGGCGGTGCTCCTTTCCTTTGTATTCACATAAATATTTCGTATGAATAATTGTTCATATGTTTATATTTGCATTATAATACAACCCATATAAATGTCAATATGTTTTCTGAAATTTTAACCCTGGTATCATAAAATCCCGGTAAGACATTCTGCTTTTCTTAGCAGCCGTCTTACCGGGATCAATATGATGTTCTTACTTATTCTTTTTATTTGAACTTTTTCTTGTTTTCTGCAAACTCAGCCTTTACTTCATCCATCAGCTCCGGCTTTGTGATCAGATCCATAGAAGCTCCGGCAATAGACTTGGCGCCATAAATAATGCAGTCTCTTGCAGCCTGTGTCTTTCCTGCATCTACAAATTCCTGAGAGTGGGAAGATGTACCTTCCGGTACGAAAGCTACACGGATACAGGAACCTGGGATCTCATACATAACGTTTCCAAAATCAGTGGAACCAGTCTTTTCTCTTGGTGGTGCCAGTCTTGGAGCACCTGCCAGTTTGGCATTTTCCATAAGAAGCTCATTTAACTTAAGAACCGGGATCTTATTGTAGAAATCACTTGTCTGCTCTAATTCATAATCAACACCTGCGATCAGTGCTGCGCCCTTAACAATGTCCTTAAAACGGCTTACAACACCCTTTAACTCTTCCTTTGAGAAAGAGCGCAAGGAAAACTTACCTACAGACTTTACAGGCACTACATTAGCCGGTCCCGGAAGCTCTGCTACGGTATAATGCATGCGCACATCATCCGGCACATGCTCTCTTAAAAATTCAATACCGTTAAATGCTACTAAAAGAGCATCAAAAGCGCTGCGTCCCTGTTCCGGAGCCAGTGCTGCGTGGGCACGTTTTCCATGGAAAGTAACCTTAAAGGACTGGTCTGCCAGACACTTTACATCTGTACAGGTAGTCGGGCTTCCATGCATCATAAACGCTGCATCCAGCTCGTGGAAACAGCCGTTCTTGATCATATCACACTTAGAACCAAGGGTTTCCTCTGCCGGTGTGCCATAAACTACCAGTGTAAATGGCTCTTCTCCTGCACATTCCTTTAAAGCAACTGCTGCGCCTAAACAGGACGGTCCCTGCATATGATGGCCGCATCCATGTCCTAAGCCCTCTAAAGCGTCATACTCGCAAAGGATACCGATCACAGGACCGCCTTCCCCATGTTTCCACTCTGCACGGAAAGAAGTTTCATATCCACCTACACTTCTTTCTACAGAAAAACCATTATCTGTAAGATATTTTGTTAAAAGATCACATGCCTGGTATTCTTTGCCTCTGTATTCTGGATGATCAAAGATAAAATCAGCCATTTCCCACAGTTTTTCTTTCTGTGCTTCAATTTTTTCAAATAATTCATTTTTCGTTGTCATAAAATTCCCCTCCGGACATTACATCGGTCCTAAATGGATACCCTGGGCAATTGCTGTCATAATACATGCTGTAACTGCCCAGATCAGGAACAGTTTCCAAATAAACTTCAGCCAACGGTCATATGGGATGTTAACAGCACTGATGATACCCATAAGAGCAGTAGAATGAGGCAGAATATAGTTACAGAAACCATCACCGAAATTATATGCCAGAACACTGGTCTGACGGGTAACACCTAACAGGTCAGATACCGGGATCATGATCGGCATGATAGCTGCCGCCTGTCCACTGCCAGATACAATTACAAAGTTGATCAGTGTATTTGCAATATACATTGCAGGAGCCATAAAGAAGCTTGGTGTGTGACGCAGGCAGGAAGCCAGTGCGTATACAACAGTATCTACGATCTTTCCTGCGCTCATGATACTTGCGATGGCACTTGCAAGACCGATGATCATAGCAGCTGTCAGCATCTTCTTACAGCCTTCAACAAATACCTTTGACATATTAGAAGGTGTTTCTCCTGCAATAAATCCAACTACAATACCAAGTCCTACGAATACAGATGCCAGCTCCGGCATATCCCAGCCAAACTTAACAGAACCAACTACCATACCAGCTAAAGCTGCAACCAGAGCGATGATGATCAGGGTTTTTCTTACATCCATGGTTCCGAAAGAGTCAATATCCAGGTCTTTCTGCTCATTCTGGCTGTCCAGGTCATACATTGGGCTTAACTCTGGATTCTTGCGGATCTTTAAAGCATATCTTACCAGATAAATATTGGTAATAATAAGGAATACCACAAAGCAGACTGCACGGTACTGGATTCCTGAAAACAGCGGCAGTTCTGCGATCTTCTGGGCAACAACAGTGGTACTTGGATTTACAGTACCGGTTGCAAAACCAACTGCGCCACCTAACAGGATGATCGCCGCACCAACGATGGAGTCAAGTCCCATTGCCAGAGTGATCATTACAACTACAGGAGCAAATGCGATGAACTGGTTTACACCCTGGGTGGTACAGATCAACGCAAAGATGGTAGTCATGATCGGGATAAAGATATACAGACGGTTCTGAAATACCTTTGCAACACGGGCTACTGCAGAATGAAGAGCGCCGGATTTGCTGATCAGGTCAAACGCACCGCCTGAGAAGATGATGACTAACATCAGATCCACTCTCTTACACATGGAATTTACAATGTAAAGAGGGATCAGAAGTGGGTTAACTGGACAGCGGTCAATAAAGGAGAACTGGTTCGGGTCTACTACCTTTACTCCGTCTGCGTTTTCCACACGCACATACTGTCCTGCCGGAATGATCCAGGTTAGTAAGGTTGCGAACAGGATGATGACCATCATGATCACAAATGTGTGAGGCATTTTAAATGTCTTTTTGTTTTTTTCTGCCATTTTTAATACTCCTTCCGTACTTTTTTATTATTTTATCACGCTAAAGCATAGAAGTATATTTAATTTTATTTATTCTTTATATAAATTTAATAAATAATGACGATATTGGGATTAAAAGGCATTTTGACATCCATGCTGCCGGATCACCTGTGGAAAAATTTTCTCACATTCTCTTCCATGCGCCATAAGCATATCGATCATACACTGCATATAGCCGGTCACTGGCATTTCTTTCCTGTATGCCAGCACAAAATCAGTGGCACTGTCAATATTACGCATACAATAATACCGCACATTTTCCTGCTTTTTCATATACATCACATAGCTTTCCCGGTTAAATCCGATCCCCAGTCCTTCTCCTACCATCTGCATGGCAGTTTCTATGCTGCATATCTCCCGTATTTTTCCCGGCCTTACTCCATTTTTATTTAATATACGTTCTGAATCCCTGCGGATGCTCTGATTCTGTTTTGCCAGTATAAGCTTTTCCCCGTTCAGCCAGAAAAGGTCCAGACTTGGAAGGACTTTTCCTTCTTCCCAGACTGCCTTTTCATTAATGGGATGGTCTTTTGGGACAGCAATAAGAAGATGTTCCTTAAATACCACAAAACTATTCATATAGGGAGGCAGGTCTACGCTATTGCATAAAAGCAGATCTGCTTTAAAATTCTGGATACTTTCTTTTAATTCTTTCATGGTTCCTTCACAAAGGATCACTTCCACTCCTGGAAATTCCTTTTCGTAAGAGGCAATAACAGGGGGCAAAAATCCGGTCGCCCGGCGCAGCTGGACCCCGATGCGGATGCGTCCGCTGTAATTTCCTGTAATATCCTTTAATTTTTCATCCAGTTCATGGCTCAGCTGCAAAATAAGCTTCGCCTTTTCCACATACTGCTCCCCCGCATAGGTAAGGATAAACTGCTTTCCCACCCGTTCAAATAAACGGACTCCCAGGGATTTTTCCAGATTGTTAATGTATATGCTTAATGCAGGCTGGGAAATGAAAAGCTCCTTTGCCGCTGCTGTAATCGTTCCGTTTTCTGCCAGTGCACAGACGTATTCCTGTTCCTTCAGATTCATGATCATGCCTCCTGTGTGCTGAGACTTTTTTATCTTCTGTCATGTACTAGTACATCATTTCATATATTATACTTAATTATCCGAAAGAATGGCAAGATTTATTGCTTTAAACAGCATAATGATCAAAAGTATTTCTGTCTAGGAACTGCTGCTGACTTTATCTCAATACATCCGTTGTAATTACAACAAAAGCGAGACTGCCCGGGAGTTAAATCTCCACCGGCAGTCCCTTATATACCGTTTAAAAAAAATTGAAGAACTAACAGGTCTTAGTTTAAATGACCATGATTCTTTATATCTTCTGGAATCATGCCTCAGGCTGCTGCGCCTGATATGAGTTTATTAATTCCTTTAAATGCTCCGTAAGCTTCGTATTCTCCCGATAATCCACCGGGCAGTCAATGATAACAGGTACCTTCTGTTCAAATGCTTTTTCCAGAGTCGGGATCAGTTCTTCGGCACTGTTGATCCGATATCCGATGGCATGCATACTTTCTGCGAATTTTACAAAATCCGGGTTGGTAAAGTCTACATAGAAGTTCTCTCCATACCGGTCTTCTTCTTTCCATTTGATCAGGCCATAGCTGCAATCATTAAAGACCAGGGTTACAAAAGGAGTTCCGGTGCGCAGGGCAGTCTCAAATTCCTGGCAGTTCATCATAAAACCGCCATCACCAGTAATCGCCAGTACCTTTTTATCCGGGTTGATCAGCTTGGCTGCCAATGCACCCGGAACAGCAATTCCCATGGTGGCAAAGCCATTGGAAATAATACAGGTATTTGGCTCATAACAGTTATAATGCCTTGCGATCCACATTTTATGGGCACCTACATCAGAAATAACGATATCTTCTTTTCCCATTACCTTGCGCACATCATTTAAGATTTTCTGGGGCTTCATAGGAAATTCCATATCTTTGGCATAAGCCTCATGCTCCTTACGCATTTCATCACGAAGCTTAAATGCCCACTCAGGTTTATCATTTCTATGACAACGCATGGCAATATGATTTAAAGAATAGGACAGATCTCCGATGACCTCTACATCCGGCTGATACAGCTTGTTAATGTGGCATGGTCTTGCGTCAATATGGAGAATGGTGTGATTTCCCTTGCTGTTCCATTTATTAGGTGCATATTCTACAATATCATAGCCTACTGCGATCACCAGATCTGCCTCTTCAATAGCAATATTCTGGTAGTCTTTCTGTGGAATACCGATAGTCCATAAAGAATATAGGTTATCGCAGGGGATAATGCCCTTTGCCATCATAGTATTGATCACCGGAATATGCAGTTTCTCCGCAAATTCTGTCAGGGCCTTAGACGCTTTATTTCGGATAGCAGAATGTCCTGCAAGGATCACTGGACGTTTTGCCTGGAAAAGCAGGCCTGCTGCCTCTTCCAGACTTTCTATACTTGCCATTTCCAGGTTCGGCTTATGATGCTTTAAAGGCTGGCGTCCCACTTCACTTTCTACAGGCATAGCTGCAATATTACAGGGCAGGTCAATGTGGCAGGCGCCTGGTTTCTCACTTTCTGCGTATTTAAAGGCAATGCGGACTACCTCGTTTACGGTATCCGGATTTACCACCTGTTTGCTGCGCTTTGTGATCGGTGTAAACATGGTTACAAGATCCAGATACTGGTGGGATGTAAGGTGCATACGCTCCGTTCCTACCTGACCGGTAATGGCGATCAGCGGTGCGCCGTCTGTATTGGCATCTGCCACACCTGTTACCAGGTTGGTAGCACCAGGGCCTAAGGTTGCCAGGCACACACCAGCTTTGCCTTTTAATTTACCGTAAACATCTGCCATAAAAGCTGCGCCCTGCTCATGGCGGACTGTGATAAATTTGATCTTAGAGTCCTTTAACGCCCGCATTACCTCCAGATTTTCTTCTCCCGGAATACCGAAAACATATTCTACTCCTTCATTTTCCAGGCATCTTACTAACACCTGTGCTGCATTCATTGTTTCATTTTCTTTTGTCTGTTTCTGATCGCTCATGATCTGCTGCCTCCCTTTGATCTGATCCTGATTTGTTTTCCATAATATATGGACCCCACAGAACAGAAAAAGCCCCCGAAGATCTAACTCTTCAGAGGCTTCTTTGCCGTTTCATGTTTTCTGGATTCTTTTTCTGAAACGGATTATAGCATCCCAAAACTTCTTTTTCCAACACGAAAATCATTGTTCCGGGTACAGCATTTTTCTTTAATTATAATCCATGAGTTTTATGGACACAAACTTTTTACTCTTCTTTTTCTTCCGGAATTACTTCAATTCCCAGATCCTCTAACTGCTTTGGATCTACAGGAGTTGGTGCCTTTGTCATAAGACAGGAGGCATCTTTTACCTTCGGGAAGGCAATTACGTCACGGATGCTGTCTGCGCCTACCATTAACATGATCATACGGTCGAAACCATATGCCAGACCTGCGTGAGGTGGTACTCCGTACTTAAATGCCTTTAACAGGAAGCCAAACTGGTCATTTGCTCTTTCTGGTGTAAAGCCAAGTACTTCAAACATCTTAGACTGGATATCTGCCTGGTGGATACGGACAGAACCACCGCCCATTTCTACGCCGTTTAATACGATATCGTAAGCCTTTGCACGTACTCTTCCCGGATCGGAGTCAATGTACTGAAGGTCTTCATCCATAGGCATGGTAAATGGATGATGCATTGCTACGAAACGTCCTTCTTCTTCGGAGTACTCTAATAACGGGAACTCTGTTACCCAGAGGAACTTAAAGTCATCTTTCTTTAACAGGTCTAACTGTCTTGCCAGTTCCAGACGCAGGTTGCCAAGTACATCAAATACTACCTTGTCCCTGTCAGCTGCAAAGAGTAATAAGTCACCTGGCTTACCATCCATAGCAGCAACTAAAGCAGCCATTTCCTCATCCTTCATGAATTTAGCGAAGGAAGACTTGTAGGTGCCATCTTCATTAATAGCAATATAAGCAAGGCCCTTTGCGCCGAAGCCCTTTGCGTACTCTACTAAGGCATCGATCTTCTTTCTTGGCATATGTCCCTGTCCCTCTGCGTTGATACCGCGGACAGAACCACCATTCTCTAAAGCGCTCTTAAATACAACGAACTCGCAGTCCTTAACAACTTCAGAAACGTTCTTTAATTCCATTCCGAAACGAAGGTCTGGCTTATCAGAACCAAAACGGTCCATAGCTTCTCTCCAGGTCATACGCTGGATCGGCAGCTGCAGATCATAGTTGCAGACTTCTTTGAACAGCTTCTTTAACAGACGCTCATTTACGTCTAAAACGTCATCTACGTCTACGAAAGAAAGCTCCATATCGATCTGGGTAAACTCAGGCTGACGGTCTGCACGAAGGTCCTCATCACGGTAGCAGCGTGCTAACTGGAAGTAACGGTCATAACCGGAAACCATCAGTAACTGCTTAAACAGCTGTGGAGACTGTGGCAGTGCGTAGAAAGAACCTGGATGTACACGGCTTGGTACCAGGTAATCTCTTGCGCCTTCTGGTGTACTCTTGATCAGAGTTGGAGTTTCGATCTCTAAAAATCCTTCTTCTGCCAGGAATGCACGGGTCAGAGTAGCAACGCGGCTGCGCAGCATCAGGTTTCTCTGGATGTCAGGACGGCGAAGATCCAGGAAACGGTATTCCAGACGCAGATCTTCTTTTGTCTTGCTCTTTTCTTCAATTGGGAAAGGAGGAGTCTCAGACTCAGCCAGGATACGTAAGGACTCTGCTCTTACTTCGATGGCACCTGTAGCCAGGTTTTCATTTACAGCGCCGGAACGTGCCTCTACACGGCCTTCTACTGCAATAACGAACTCACTTCTTAATTTCTCAGCTTTCTCAAAGTTTTCGGTTCCGCAGTCGTTTTCCTCGAAAATGATCTGAAGGATACCAGAACGGTCTCTTAAATCAACGAAAATAATTCCGCCTTTGTTTCTGCTCTTCTGAACCCAGCCCATAACGGTTACTTTCTCGCCGATCTGGGCAGAAGTTACTTCTGTACATCTGTGGGACCGCTTCAGTCCTACCATTGATTCTGCCATGATTTTTCTCCTTTATAGCTATTAACTAATAAATTACCCTACTGTATATAAGTACGATTAATGTTTCAGGCTTTCTTTATAGAATTCCTTAAACTCCTGATAGCCTTCTTTTCCAAGCTGTTCCTTCTGGAACTTCTTGTTCTTGTTCATCTGGGCTACCAGTACGCGAACGCCTTTCTTTCTCTCTTCCATTGCTTCACGGATCACAGCTGCTAAAGAAGCGGAGTCAATTCCCTTTTCAAAGAGGAATGCTTTCTTCTCACCAGCACCAGGAACCGTAAATCCATTGTCTAAGAGAATGGTAACGATACGCTCAAAACCAATGGAGAAGCCGCATGCAGGTGTCTCCATACCGGTAAACTTGCCGATCATCTTGTCATATCTTCCGCCGCCTGCTACAGAACCGCCGAAGCCTTCCATGGAAACCTCGAAAATAGTTCCTGTATAGTAGGACATTCCACGTACCAGAGTCGGGTCAAATACAAGGCCAAATTCAGCCTCTGCTACGTCTTTTACAGTCTCCATAATGTGTACCAGTCCCTGGCATACAGATGGATCCATTACATCCTTTAAAGTCTCTCCTAACTTCTTAACACCTTCTGCATCATTGGTAACAGTGCGAAGGATCTCCATATAACGGCTTACGCTTTCAGGAGCGTTTCCATTTTCCAGAAGTTCTTTCTCAACACCCTCAAAACCGATCTTGTCCATCTTGTCCAGAGTGATCAGAACGCTGTCCATAGCTTCTTCTGCAAAACCGCAGTAACGTGCCATGCCAAAAAGGATGCCTCTATCGTTAATTCTTACAGTAAATGCATTGTCCGGGCAGATCTTGCTTAATGCAGTAGTAGTTGCCAGGATCAGCTCGATCTCAGCCAGATTGGTAGGATCGCCTAAAATATCAATATCGCACTGGGTAAACTGACGGAAACGGCCCTTCTGGGGACGGTCTGCTCTCCATACGCTTCCCATCTGTAATGCCTTAAAAGGACTTGGAAGGTTTGCCGCATTATTTGCATAATAACGGGACAGAGGCAGTGTCAGGTCATAACGAAGACCGCTGTCTGCCAGGTCATTTTCTTCCTTTGCTGTCTCTAAATTCAGCTTATCGCCTCTCTTTAAGATCTTAAAGATCAGCTTTTCATTATCACCGCCCTGCTTGCTGGTCAGGTTCTCAATATGCTCCACGCAAGGAGTTTCGATCTGTGAAAAACCAAAGCCCTTGTAGGTCTCACGGATCTGGTTCATAACATATTCGCGGATCTGCATCTCTGCAGGAGTGATATCTTTCATGCCGGTAACCGGCTTCTTTGTTAATGCCATATTTTTCTCCCTGTTTTCTATCTGTTCTCTATCTGTACTATTCCTTTTTTATTGTAATGAACTTTCCCGATTTTGCAAGTCCTTTAGTGAATAATCTTCTCCTTGCGCCCGATCATTTCATCGATCCGGCTGATATATTGCTCTACTTCCTTTACATTCTCGCAGCGTTCCCTTCTGTTTTCAGATGGGAATACTACTTTTGTAGTAGTTCCTGCACCGCAGGCAGCAATGGTCTGCATCTCCTCCATGATCAGGATATTGTAGATACATGCCTTTCCTGGAAGAGAATAACCTACATTTTCAAAGTTGCCTGCCATGTTTTTCTGGCGGTAGAGATAATATGGTTCCATACCCATTCTGCGGGCACAGGCTTCACTTAAAGCAATCATTTCCGGTGTGTTGTTGATCTTTAAGTCCGCATATTCTTCCTTAAACATGTTCAGTCTTGCAGCACGTTTAATAGCAAGAGAATGAACGGTCAGAGAGTCTGGTTTTAAGGCTTCGATCTCTTCTAATGTATGTTTTACATCATCCAGATCTTCCCCCGGAAGTCCCATGATCAGGTCCATATTGATGTTGTCAAAGCCAAGTTCTCTTGCAATGTGGAACTTTTCTTTTACATTTTCTACTGTATGACGGCGGCCGATGAGATCCAGGGTCTTCTGGTTCATGGTCTGTGGGTTAATAGAAATACGGCTGATGCCATGGGAAGCTAAAACCTTTAACTTTTCTTCTGTAATGCTGTCCGGACGTCCTGCTTCTACGGTGAATTCCAGCGCATTCTTTGTATCAAACAGCTGCTCTAATTTACATAAGATAGCGTCAATGTCCTCTGCAGGCAGGGAAGTCGGTGTACCGCCTCCAAAATAAATGGTATCAAGAGGTCTTCCCTTCATCTTTTCCGCTGTATATTCCAGTTCCTTAAATAAGGCTTCCAGATACAATCCGGTACGGCCTTTCCACTTACTGATAGGATAAGAAGTGAAGGAGCAGTACAGGCAGGTAGTCGGGCAGAATGGGATACCTACATATAAGCTGTAACCTCTGTCATAGTCCAACGGCTCTAACAGACGTTTTTCCCTTGCTGCGATCTCAATGCTCAGATTGATCTTCTCATCGCTGGTCATGTAAGTTTCTTTCATGAATTTGCGGATGTCTTCTTCCTTCCATCCATCTTCCAGACGGCTTAATGCGATCTTGGTAGGACGGATCCCTGTAAGAGAACCCCATGGAAGTTCATGGCCAGTACGCTTTACAAGCATCTGGTAGAATAATTTTTTAATAACGTTTTTTGTGGCAGAGTGGTCTGAGAGATCTGCTTTTCCTGTGGAATGGGCAGTCAGAGTCCAGCCTTCCAGTTCTTCCCCATTTTCTAGTTTTTCCCAGATCCCAATAACAGCTTCCCCGTCCTCTAATCTGGTCTGTACATAAAAATCAACGCCCTCTTTTACTTCATGGGCATAAGTCTCACCCGGATAAAAAGACATCAGAAGTTCTCTGATGTCCTGTTCATATGCATTATCCTGTATTAATAATCCGATCATTTTCTTCCTGCTTTCTATCTATCGTACCTCTTTCGTACTTATCTGTAATACGGAATAGGATTATGCTCCTTTTCATAGCCAATGGTAGTTGGATCCCCATGTCCCGGATAGACCATAGTATCTTCCGGAAGCACAAATAATTTATTTAAAAGGGAATCCGCTATATCACTGCTGCTTCCTGTTGCCAGGTCTGTACGGCCATAGGACTCATAAAACAGCGTATCACCGGAAAGAAGTACCTCTTCTTCCGGAATATAGTAGCTGACGGAACCTGCTGTATGTCCAGGTGTTGCAATGACTTTCCATTTATATCCTAAAAGTTCTAATTCATCCCCGTCATGGACCAGTACATCTGCATGGAAACTGGTCTGTTTTCCAGGCACATGGCAGGACAGATTAATAGAAGTATCTGCCAGCATGGCATCTTCTGTTTCAGAGGCATATACAGGAATGTGGAATGCCCGCTTTACCTCAGGCACTCCGATAATATGATCAAAATGTCCATGTGTTAAAAGCACTGCCACCGGTGTTACACCCAGTTCACTGCATTTATTTAAAATATAGGCTCCATTATCTGCCGGGTCTACCACTACGCCTTCTTTGGTATCGTCGTTGTAGACCAGATAGCAGTTTGTGCTCACCATTCCAAGCACCATGGTCTTTATCCTGAAATTACTCATAGTTCTCCTTCTATATGGCACTGTCTGCCACTGCAGATCCGGCCGGATGCAGCAGTTTCATCAGCCTGTAGTTCTCTGGATATCCAGAACACCGTCGATCTGGCGGATCTTATCGGTAATACGGTTCAGTTCTTCTGTTCCATGGATATCAAAGGTCATAATGATGGTGGCGCGGCCCTGCTTGCTGGTACGCACGTTCATGGAAGTAATATCGATCTGCTTTTCTGTAAATACCTTTGAAATATCTGCAAAAAGGCCGATACGGTTGTTTGCGAAGATCTGGATCTCAGTGGAATACTGCTCTGTACTGGTAGGATTTTCTGCCACCTGCCACTCAGCATCGATCAGCCGTCCTCTTTCATCTTCCGGAAGGTTGATCACATTGATACAGTCTGTACGGTGGATGGAAACGCCTCTTCCTCTGGTAACAAAACCAACGATCTCATCACCAGGTACAGGATTACAACATCTGGAGAAACGAACTGCCAGATCATGAAGTCCCTTGACCACGATACCGCTCTTATTCTTGCGTACAGTTGCTTCGCCGCTTCTTCCATCTGTATCGGCAATGCCGTCCAGAACTTCTGCGTCAGTGATCTCACGTTTCAGCTTCTTCTCCCGCTCTTCCAACATCTTGTTAATGACCTGGCCCTCTTTTAAGCCACCATGTCCAATAGATGCAAGAACAGAATCCCAGTCTTTAAAGGCATAGCGGTTCATTACCTTTTCCATAAATTCCGGTTTGGAAAGGTCCGCCAGATTAATGCCTTTTGCCTTACAATAACGGTCAATGGCATCACGGCCGCGGATGATATTATCCTCTTTCATCTGGGTCTTGAACCACTGATTGATCTTATTTTTTGCCTGTGTACTGCGTACCAGCTTCAGCCAGTCGCGGCTTGGTCCCTTGGAATTCTGGGAGGTAATGATCTCAATACGGTCACCATTCTGGATCTGGTATTCAATAGGAACCAGTTTTCCATTAACTCTGGCGCCTACCATCTTATTTCCTACCGCACTGTGGATGGAATAAGCAAAATCAATAGGAGTAGAGCCGCTTGGAAGAGTCTTTACATCACCGGACGGAGTGAAACAGTAAACACTGTCAGAGAACAGGTCCAGATCACCCTTTACCATGCTTAAAAACTCTTTGGAATCATCTGTATCACGCTGCCACTCCAAAATCTGGCGCAGCCAGCTTAATTTCTCTTCTTCTTTTCCGGCAGCGATCTGTCCGCTTCCGCTCTCTTTGTATTTCCAGTGAGCAGCGATACCATACTCAGCAGTACGGTGCATCTCGTAGGTACGGATCTGGATCTCAAATGGCTGTCCGGTGCTGCCGATCAGAGTTGTATGCAGAGACTGGTACATGTTCTGCTTCGGCATAGCGATATAGTCTTTAAAACGACCAGGAATTGGCTTGTACATTTCATGGATCACACCAAGAGCTGCATAACAGTCTTTTACTGTGTCTACCATGATACGCACAGCAAACAGATCGTAGATCTGATCCAGGGTCTTGTTCTGCTTTAACATCTTCTTATAAATACTGAAGAAATGCTTTACTCTGCCGCCTACGGTGGCTTCAATGCCTGCTTCGTCTAAATGTGCCTTTACTTCATCTACAATGGACTGGACAAAAGCTTCTCTTGCATCTTTGCGCAGATCCACTTTTTCTACCAGGTCATAATAAACTTCCGGCTTTAAAAACTTAAGTGATAAGTCATCTAATTCGATCTTAATCTTGGAAATACCCAGACGGTCTGCAATAGGAGCATAGATCTCCATGGTCTCCCTTGCTTTTTCCTTCTGCTTCTCCGGCTTCCAGTACTGGCCGGTACGCATGTTGTGAAGACGGTCTGCCAGCTTAACGATGATAACGCGGATATCCTTTGCCATTGCAAGGAACATCTTGCGCAGGTTCTCAGCCTGGATCTCCACTTTATCTTTATCCCAGTTTAACTGAGTCAGCTTGGTAACACCGTCTACCAGGAAAGCAACCTCCGGACCAAACTCTTTGGTCAGCTCATCCAGTGTCATGACGGTATCTTCTACTACGTCATGAAGAAGGCCGGCTGCAATGGTCTCCTTGTCCATCTCCAGATCAGCCAGGATAATAGCCACACATAAAGGATGGATGATATAAGGCTCTCCAGACTTTCTCTTCTGATCCTTATGTGCTTCTGCAGCGACCTTGTATGCCTTTTCGATCATGGAAATATCATCGGAAGGATGGTATTTATGGATCGTTTTGACCAGATCCTGATACAACACTTCCGGGCTGGTAAAGTCCGCCGGAGCTTCAAGCTCTATATCCAGTTTTTCTTTTGTTCCCTCTTTTCCCATATATGTGGCCACCTTTTTACAAATAATTAGTTACCATTATAATTTTTTTTAAATAAAAAAGCAAGGTCTGGTATACCTATTACTTTCTTATGAGTTCTGATTACTTACCCTCATAGATAATAGCAGACTCAACATCATAGCCCTTTAAAAGTTCTCTTCCCTTAAGTCCTGCCAGTTCCATTACAAAACAGATCTTCACTACCTTGCCGCCCAGTTCTTCGATCAGCTTGATAATTGCTTCCGTAGTACCACCGGTAGCGATCAGGTCATCAATGATAACAACCTTCTGTCCAGGAGTAATGGAGTCCTTGTGCATCTCAATCTCTGCAGTGCCATATTCCAGTGCATACTTTGCAGAAACAGTCTCGCAAGGCAGTTTTCCTTTTTTGCGGACCGGAACAAAGCCCTTGTGCTCTGCATAGGCAACCGGCACACCAAAGATAAATCCTCTGGACTCAGGACCTACTACTACATCATAATCTACATCCTTTAACATATTGCGGATGCTGTCCACTGCCAGGTGCAGACCGTCTGCATCCTGAAGGATGGTAGTTACGTCCCTGAAAATAATACCAGGTTCCGGAAAATCCGGGATGCTTCTTACATATTCTTCCAGCTTTTTCATATTTATATCCTCGTTTCTTTAAAATTTACTTAAGCGACTCATCTTGCACGGCTATGCCGCACAAGATGCATCGGAATATTACTTCTATTATACTTGCTCTGGCGGACACTGTAAACCCCGGGCAGTACACGCCCCTCAAATCTTTATTCCAATCTTCCCTGAAATATGGTAATATGTCCTTGTTATTTTCAGAACATATCGATATATCGTGAGGTTTTACATATGACTGGCTTAGGTACACTTGTAAATATGGCTGCTATCCTTATAGGAAGCGGTATTGGACTTTTATTAAAAAATGGCATTCCCAAACGGCTGCAGACCACGATTTCCAGCGCAGTAGGGCTCTGTGTGGTCTTTGTTGGTGTTACAGGCGCTATCAAAGGGCTGATGAACGTATCAGGAACTACCTTTGAGACCAAAGATACGTTAGTGGTAGTCATCTGCATGGCGATCGGCGCTGCCATCGGTGAATGTCTGGATCTGGAACAGAGAATGGAAAACCTGGGGGACTGGGTCAAATCCAAGCTTCCAAATGGTTCCTCTTCCTCCAATTTTACAGAAGCCTTTGTAAGCACCTCCCTTGTTTTCTGCATCGGTGCCATGGCCATCGTCGGTTCCATTGAAGACGGTTTAAACCATGATTATACCATGCTCTTTACAAAAGCTGTTATGGACGGTGTGCTTTCCATTGTTTTTGTAGCATCCTTAGGTATCGGCGCTGCATTTTCCATGTTTCCCGTAGGCATCTACCAGGGAAGTATCACTCTTCTTGCAGGTCTGGTAAAACCCTATCTTACAGACCTGATGATCGGACGCCTTTCCTGCATCGGTTCCATCCTTATCTTTGCCCTTGGTTTAAATCTGACCATCGGAACAAAGATCAAGATCGCAAATATGCTTCCGGCTGTATTCCTGCCGGTTATCGTATGCCTGTTGGGATTTTAAAACAGGTTATGGTTGTCATTGTGAATATGATTATGAAAGGACATTATCATGTTAAAAGAAGAAAGACAGACCTGGATCTTAAATAAACTTCATACCTCCGGAAAGGTAGTAGTCAGCCACCTGGCCGGGGAATTAAAGGTTTCCGAAGATACCATACGCCGTGACCTGTTAGACCTGGACCAGAAAGGACAGTTAAAACGGGTATTTGGCGGTGCCATCCCTCTGGAAAAACCAGTCATCAACTTCTTTGACCGGGAAACCGCCGATGTTGCCTTAAAACAGCAGCTTGCCATGCGGGCATTGGAATTTCTGGAGCCGGACCAGCTGGTTGCCATTGACGGCAGCAGCACCAATCTTCAGTTTGCCAAAAATATCCCTGATAATTTAAAGCTTACAGTTCTTACCAACAGCTACAGCATTGCCCATGTATGCTCCTTAAAAGAGCAGATCCGTGTTATTATCCTGGGCGGTGATCTGTTAAAAGACTCCATGACCACAGTAGGGGAAGTAGCCGCTGCCCAGGCTGCTGCCTATCACCCGGATCTGTGCTTCATGGGTGTCTATGCCATCCACCCGGAATACGGCATGACCATTCCCTATCCAGAAGAAGTCAGCATCAAACGTCAGCTGATCCGCTCCTCCAGCCGTGTGATCGCACTGGTAAATCCCATCAAACTGAACACTGTTTCACGATACCAGGTGTGTGGGATCGAGGATTTTACAACTCTCATCACAGATGGAAATGTGCCGCAGGAGATGGCATCACGATATAAAAACAGAGGATTAGATTTCCTGTAAAACAGTTTGAGCCGCCCGGTATGGGCGGCTCTTACTTCTTCCAATCAAAAAAACTGCGTCAAAATGACCGTTCGATTTGCAAATATCAATTGTACACATCTTGAGCGCAGCTGTACGAATGTAGCGGACAAAGTCCGATACAGGCGAACAGGTGCATGCGAAAGCCAGTGTACAATGATACTTGCAAATCGGTTTCAGGTGATTTTGACGCAGTTTTTTCCTCTACTTTATTCACCAAATACTGCCTTATAATCAGCCTGGAACTTGGCAATTCCCTGGTCAGTTAAAGGATGCTTGGTCATCTGCTCTAATACCTTGTATGGAACAGTTGCAATATCAGCGCCAGCCTTTGCGCAGTCGATCACATGGATCGGGTTGCGAACACTTGCTGCAATGATCTCAGTCTCGATGTTGTGCATCTGGAAGATCTCGGTGATATCATAGATCAGGTCAATACCTGGCATGGAGATATCATCCAGACGTCCTAAGAATGGAGATACATAGGTAGCGCCTGCTCTTGCAGCTAACAGTGCCTGTGCTGCGGAGAAAATCAGAGTTACGTTGGTCTTAATGCCTTCTGCGTGAAGAACCTTAACTGCCTTTAAGCCTTCTACAGTCATAGGGATCTTAACAACCATGTTTGGATGGATCTTAGCTATCTCACGGCCTTCTTCGATCATTCCTTCTGCTGTTACAGTAGTTGCCTTTACTTCGCCGCTGATCGGTCCGTCAACGATAGAAGTGATCTCTTTGATAACCTCTTTAAAATCACGGCCTTCTTTTGCGATCAGGGATGGGTTTGTGGTAACACCACAGATAATTCCCATATCATTTGCCTTGCGGATATCATCTACATTTGCTGTGTCAATAAAAAACTTCATGAAATAGTCCTCCTCTTACATTTTGCTTCCCACCGATACCGGATTGCTACGTGTTTTTACCCCGGTATCATTTTATACTTGTATTATATCGCAGACCATGCACATGTCAAGCAAATTTCCGCATTACTTTGCCACATTTTATGGCTATATGTGCAAAATACCGCATTATATTTTTGAATATCATGCATAAAAACGCACCAAAAAGAGCCCGGCCTGCGGACTCTTTCGTGTTTACATCTAAATCCCCTTACATAATACGCACATTTTTCAGCGCACCGGTCTTACAGAACTGGGTCCATTCGCATACATTTACCGCATGATCCCCAATACGCTCTAAGTACTTGGCAATCATCAACAGGTCGATCCCCTGGTCTGCATGGGACGGCGCAGATTTTAACAGCTCCACCACATCCGATTTTACCTGATTAAACAACGCATCCACCTCATCATCCCTGCGGATGATCTCCTCTGCCTCTTCCACGTCCTGCTTAATAAATGCTTCTACTGCATCATGGACCATTTTCTGGGCTGACGCTGCCATAGCAGGAAGATGCTGTACAATGTGGTATGCATGATCACTCTTAATCCGCAGGATCAGCTCCGCAATATCAGATGCATGATCTCCAATACGCTCCAGATCCGTTACCACCTTAAGAGCAGTGGAGATCTGGCGCAGATCCCTTGCTACCGGCTGCTGGCGAAGGATCAGGGACAGACAACGGGACTCAATGGCACGTTCCATGTCATTTACATTCCGGTCTCCTTTAATAACATCCTCTGCCATGGTATAATTCTGGTCTTCAAATGCCACGAAAGTCTGCTCAATGGCTTTTTCCACCATCATGGCCATATCACGCAGGCATTTATTCAACTCCTCTAATTCATGTTCATAAGTAATGCGCATCCCTTATGCCCCTTTCCGTTGCTTTTCCAACATTTTCGCAACTCTACATTCTCACATTTTACCGTAGGATCACATTCCATCAACCAAAACGTCCGGTAATATAATCTTCCGTTCTCTTGTCCTTTGGCATGGTAAACAGTTCATCTGTGGTAGCATATTCCACTACCTCGCCTACCAGGAAAAATGCTGTATAATCTGCAATACGGGTTGCCTGCTGCATGTTGTGGGTAACAATAGCAACCGTATACTTGCTCTTCAGATCGTCCATCAGGTCCTCGATCTTTAAGGTAGAAATCGGGTCCAGTGCAGATGTAGGCTCATCCATTAACAGAACCTCCGGCTCTACTGCCAGCGCTCTTGCAATACAAAGACGCTGCTGCTGACCACCGGAAAGTCCCAGTGCAGATTTCTTTAAACGGTCAGAAACCTCATCCCATAAAGCTGCGCCCTTTAAACTGCGCTCTACGATCTCATCTAACTGTGCCTTGTTCTTGATACCGTGAATTCTTGGGCCGTAAGCCACATTATCATAAATACTCATCGGAAATGGATTTGGCTGCTGGAACACCATTCCCACTTTTTTACGAAGAAGTGTGGTGTCTACCTGCGGATCATAAATATCTTCCCCGTCAAGAAGCACGGTTCCCTCGATCTTTACATTTGGAACCAGGTCATTCATACGGTTTAATGTTTTTAAATAAGTAGATTTTCCACATCCGGATGGTCCGATAAATGCAGTGATCTTATTTTCATAAAGGTCCAGATTAATATTTTTCAGTGCATGATTTTCTCCATAGTACAGGTTCAGGTTCTGTGTGGAGATCTTTACTTTATTTTCCATTATACTCATTTCCCTTTCGCGTCTTTCACGTTTATCTTGTCTCTACATTAAACCGGTGGGACAGATATTTTGCCAGTGCGTTGATCGCCAGTACGATCACCAGAAGAACAACTGCTACGCCGAAAGCTTCATTGTATTTTGCCTTCTGCATAAACAGATACAGCTGGATAGTCAGTGTACCACCTGACTCAAGTACCTTGCCAAACAGGTTCTTTGGAAGGTAATAGCCGCTTCCTGCAGTAAACAGTAAAGCTGCAGACTCACCTACGATGCGTCCGATCGCCAGGATAACACCTGTAAGGATACCAGGCATAGCACTTGGAAGAAGGATGGTGCGGATCATATACCACTTGGTAGCACCAATTCCCAGTGCACCGTGACGGTAACTGTCAGGAACGGTCTTTAATGCTTCCTGGGTGGTTCTTGTGATCAGTGGAAGGATCATTAAAGTCAGTGTCAGGGAACCGGTAAGAATGGAGTAGCCCAGTCCCAGTGTATTTCCGAAAAACACCATTCCGAAAAGACCAAATATAATAGAAGGAATACCGGAAAGTGTTTCTGTTGTAAATACGATCAGACGGACGATCTTTCCCGGTTTTGCATACTCATTTAAGTAAACAGCAGAACCTACACCAATAGGAGTTGCGATCAGCAGAGTGATCACTACAATATAAAGAGTGTTGATAATATTTCCAAGGATACCGAAAGTTCCCTTTGTAGCGCTGGAAACAGTGCTTAAAAAGGACCAGGTCACATGTGGGACACCTCTTACAAAGGTATAACCTAAAATTCCGATGAGAAGGAGCATAGAGAGACTGGCACATCCGTAGATAATACCGGTTAAGATCACATCTGTGCTGCGGATGCGTTTTCCATAAATGCTTTCCCGGATCACGGAGTTTCCATTGATACGGATAGCGGCTTCACCTGTCATTTTGTTTTCTCTCCCTTCTTCAGAATACTGTTTAAACCAATGTTGATGATCATGATAAATGCAAATAATACAAGACCGATGGTAAATAATACTTCTCTGTGCAGTCCGGATGCATATCCCATTTCTGCTACAATAGCAGTAGTCAGGAAGCGGACGGAGTTAAATGGAAGGGGGAAGTTTACGGAACTTCCGGATACCAGTGTAATAGCCATTGCCTCGCCGATGGCTCTTCCTGTTCCTAAAACAACGGCTGTGATAATACCGGATTTTGCTGCAGGAAGGATCACCTGGAAAATAGTCTGGATCTTTGTAGCGCCTAATGCAAGGGAAGCGCTTTTTAAATGACCCGGAACAGCTCTTAAAGCAGACTCACTGATGTTGATGACGGTTGGCAGGATCATCAGCGCCAGTACCAGCACTGCGGAGATCAGGTTTGCGCCGCCGGTATACTGATGAGTAGAAGAACCTTTAAATACAGCCAGTTCCATTTTATACATCAGAGGATTTAAGATCAGGATACCTAACAGACCGTAGATAACGGACGGGATACCTGCTAACAGCTCTACTGCCGGACGGACTACATTGGCCAGTTTTTTCGGCGCTACTTCTGCCAGGAAAACTGCTGTCATCACGCCAACCGGCACACCGATCAGGATCGCCAGAAAGGTTCCCACAATGGATGTAAGGATAACATACAGGATACCAAAGCTTGGTGTAGCAGCAGCCGGCTGCCATAAGGTACCAAAAAGGATATCCAGGATGCCTACTTTAAACAGCGCCGGTGTACCGCTGAATATCATATATAATGTAATGGAAGCAACAGCCAGAACAGCGAAAAAGCCGCATGCGGTGAAGATCGCTTCTGCAGCTCTTTCTACTGTAGACTTGCTGCCATGATGGGAACGGACGGAAAATGTTTCCTGTGTCATTGCAGACAGTCTCCTTTCGTTTTGTATGACTCACACTTTTTATCGTCTTTATTTCTTTTTCGTGTTATCTGTCCACTGATTATTTGTCAGCTGTGATCAGACCTACAGATTTTACAAGTTCAGAACCTTCGTCAGAGTAGATGAAGTCAAACAGTGCCTTTACAAGATCGCTCTGCTCGCTGATCTCACCCTTGGTAGCCATTACGAATGGACGGCTTAAAAAGTACTTTCCTGCCTTGATGTTCTCTTCGGTTGGCTCAGCGCCGTCTAATTTTAATGCCTTTACAGTGTCATCTAATACATCCAGGGAAACATATCCGATGGAACCTGGGGTAGATGCTACCTTTGCCATTACTGCGCCGGTGCTGTCTAATTCATTGCTGTACTTGCAGGCATCTTCCAGCTTTAACAGTTCCTCGAAAGCACCTCTTGTACCGGAACCTGCCTCACGTCCTACTACTACGATTGGAGCATCATTTCCGCCTACATCTTTCCAGTTGGTTACTGTTCCGTCATAAATGCTGGTCAGCTGATCCTTGGTCAGATCTTCTACTGTGTTTGCAGGATCAACTACAACTGCGATACCATCAATTGCTACGATGTTTTCTGCAACTCCCTTTGCTTTTTCCTCATCTTTTAAGTTTCTGGAAGAGTTACCGATATCTGCTGTTCCGTTAGAAACTGCCTCGATACCAGCGCCGGAACCTACGAACTCAGCGGTTACTGTTACCTTTGGATATTTCTCCATAAATGCTTCGCTTAATGCATTTGCGAACTTCTCCATAGAAGTGGAACCTACCATGCTGATGGATCCGCTTAAATCTGCATCTGCGCTCTTTGCTTCTGTTGCTGCTTCTTTTGTTGTTTCTTCTGCCTTTGCTTCAGTTGTCTGCTCTGCTGTAGTTGCTGGAGCTGCTGTGGTAGCTGCTGCACCGGAGTTTCCACATCCTGCAAGCATACCTGCTGCCATTACTGCAGAACCGATCATTGCCATTACTTTCATGCCATTTTTTTTCATAATTATCTTTTCCTCCACTTTTGTACCGCTTTATGTTTGTATTGTTTTGCGGTATTTATATTTTTCTTTGTTGTTTTCTTGTTCTTACATTGTGGAGTATACAAAAGTTTTACAATAGCTGAAAGCAAGGTATGGTATAGGTTTTGTAAAATTTAAGTAAACCGGTCAGATTGCACGTACAAAAATGCGCTATAAAATCGCAAAAAAAGACCAGCTTCCATACAGCCGGTCTTGTCATACAGTCTTTTTTAACTTTTCTTGATAAAATCAGTCCCGCATTTCGGGCAGTGGATACTGATCCGTCCTCTTCCTCTTGGAACACGCACTTTCTGTTTGCAGTTCGGACAACGGTAAATATGATACTTTCTGCTTTCCTGATAGCGGAATTTCCACTTCTTCCACCATTCTGATACATAAAACTGCCGTCTTAAAAAGGCTTCATTTTCCTGATAACGCTTATTAATGTTTTTGGAAAACATTCTTGCATACAATATAATGAGCACGATCCATTCCAGTGCCCATAATATTCTAGAAGGCAGAGCCGCCGGGATCAGTAAATTAAAGATGATCAACGCTAAAAGCACACCGGACAGAAACCGCCCAAACTGGTCCATTCCATATCTTCCGATCATAAAGCGCTGAAACTGCTGTCTGAGTCTGTTTAAATAATCACGCATAGTTATATTTCTCCTCAATGTTTATGAAATGTAATATTATGATACCAGGGTCAAAAGGTCGGAAATCCGACGCAAGCTTGCTTGCAGAAGGAGTTTTGACCTTGGGGCCCGCCAAAAACATGAGTAAGAAGCCATTTTTTGAAGAAAAATGAACGGATTACGAATGTTTTTAGAATTGCGAGAGTGCAAAGCACGTAGCAATTCGGTATCAGAGCAATCATTTTGCCTACATCGAGTTATTATACATGATATTAAGCAGAACTGCCACTGACAGTTTTACCTTAAATGTTAGAAAGCAGCTTCTGCCAGGGGATTGAGTGTTTCAATTGCCCTTGGGTGGGAAGCTGCTTTTCTAAGTTTCAAGTTATATTACTTATGGATTATTACTTAATTAAATTGTGTTGGATAGTCTATATCTTATTCAATCCAAATACCATCGGTAGTTGGTCCGAAGCCTTCGTACCAGTCATCATCACCTGCGGAGAAAGCTCCTCTGATGCGGTAGTAATAGCCACGTTTCTGGTTTGTGAATGTAACACTAATGGACGGATCCTCTATACCATCTGGATACTGCTCTAATGTATATTCAAAGTCAACATAATCAACCTGCTGCCATACATCTTTTTCTTTATTATACCGATCCAGATACAGAGAAACATATAATTCTGTTACAGGCTTTCTTAAATTTGCATGTGCAGATGCTCCAATATTTCCATTACCCTCATCCCGTATAATTACATCTGCCGAGTCAAAAAAAGTCCCTCTTCTTGCATTAGATTGCGCCCTTCCAATACTATACTTTGTTTTTACATCACATAAATTTGACTTCTGATCAATAGACGTATATACTTCCGGTGATGGAACTGCAGCAAATGCAGTTAACATAAATACATTGATTGCTACTAGACAACATAGTATTGCTCGTATTAATTTTTTCATTAAGCCTCCATACATTTTAGAAATGAATTTTTTTCAATATTTCATCAAAATAGTTCTGCTCCATAATTCCTGATAAATAGTAATACACTCCATTATAAACAAACTCCGCCATATAGCCCCACTCTTCTGATTTTACACTCTCATCACATACCTTTATATTTATATGTAATCCAGCATTCCATATTTCATATTTTTCATTCGTATCAGATGCATGAGTTATAGAAGTTCTTAAGCTTGATTTTGCCTGAATAAAAAATATATTACTATCTTTATATTTATATTGTAATTTTGTATACCCTTTATCCACAATCAGCTTTTCAAAATACATCCCCTCCGGCATATACCCCAACTTCAGCGTCTTAACTCCTAATTCTTCCGCTATCTTCTCATATGCCTCTTCTTCACTACGAACCATCAAAGCTCCAGAGTCATTATTATAAACTACTCCCTGATTTACACTTCTCCCATCCCGATAAAAATAAGATTTCGTTCCCATGGCCACAAAGCATCCGCCAATAACCATAATTGCTGCTGCCAGCCCCACAACCAGTGCTTTTCTTACAGGGCGCCTGCGGGTTTTACGGGATGATTTGGTGTTCGTTGTATTGGAAATCTCTGAGAAAAGAGCCTGCTCCGCCTGGATCCGTGACCAGATCTGGTCAAACTCATCCTTTGGCGGCGGATTGATAGGCAAAAAACGGGTATCTTTTTCTGCCTGTTCAAATTGCTTTAAAATATCACTGTCAGTCAGTTTTTCCCTCTTTTTATTTTGATTTCCCATCCAGTCATTCATTTCCAAGTTCAATCTTCCTGTTTTTCCCACTTTACACCTCAGTTGTCAAATACCTTAAGTTCCCTCTCGGTTTAGGGTTGACTTTTTGCAGTTAATGCTTACTATATTAGTAGATGTTTTTCCTTCAGGAGGTTTTTATGAAAAAAATCATTTTAACCGGCGGCGGTACTGCCGGTCATGTTACTCCCAACCTTGCTCTTCTTCCTTCTTTAAAGAAAGCAGGCTATGAAATCCGTTATATTGGTTCTTACCAGGGTATCGAACGCAAGCTGATCGAAGGCGCCGGCATTCCTTACGACGGCATTTCCTCAGGCAAGCTGCGCAGATACTTTGATCTGAAGAATTTTTCTGATCCTTTCCGTGTAGCAAAAGGCTATTTTGAGGCACTTCGCCTTATGAAGCGTTATAAACCAGATGTTGTATTCTCCAAGGGTGGTTTTGTTGCTGTACCAGTCGTTCTGGCTGCAAAACATTATAAGGTTCCCGTTATTATCCATGAATCCGATATGACTCCCGGCCTTGCAAACAAGATCTGTATTCCATCTGCCGCAAAAGTTTGCTGCAATTTCCCGGAAACACTGAAATATCTTCCAAAAGACAAATCCGTTCTTACAGGTTCTCCTATCCGTGCAGAACTTTTAGAAGGTGACCGCAAAGCGGGCCTGTCCTACGCTCATTTAACAGAAGATAAACCTGTCCTTCTGATCATCGGCGGAAGCCTTGGATCTGTTGCTGTAAACACAGCGGTACGAAAGATCCTTCCACAGCTTTTAAATACATTCCAGGTAATACATATCTGCGGAAAAGGCAATCTGGATGAAAGCCTGATCGGTACCGAAGGATATGTACAGTATGAATATGTAGATGCACCTTTAAAGCATCTGTTTGCTGCTGCTGATGTCGTCATCTCCCGTGCAGGTGCTAATTCCATCTGCGAACTTCTGGCTTTACGTAAGCCCAACCTTCTGATCCCGCTTTCTGCTGCTGCCAGCCGCGGTGACCAGATCTTAAATGCAGATTCCTTCGCACGCCAGGGCTTCAGCAAAGTCTTAAAAGAAGAAGATCTTTCAGATAAAGCCTTAAGCACTGCTGTGTTTGATCTTTACAAAAACAGGGAAACCTATATCAATGCAATGGAAAAAAGCAGTCTCAGCAATGCGGTAGAAACCATTACCTCTTTGATAGAGTCCTGCGTTTCCCATTCTTAAATTGTTACTGTTCATGCATTGCATGGCCAGCAACGGATTTCCCTTTGTTTCGGGAGAACATGGTCCTGTCTAGGGCCAGTCTTCCCGTTTCAAAAGTGATTTTATGTACTTTCTGATACGGCTGACCCGTGAATAGCAGGCTTTCTCTGAAATAGAAAGCTGATCACAGACTTCACTGGTTGGCCGTCCTTCTATTAATTTCAACTCCGCAACTTTCTGCCAGTTTTCCGGCATACGGTCTACTTCGTCCAGGATCGCTTTGCACCGCTCTTTTCCGGAGAAAACGTCTACTAACCCAGGCTGATGCAGCTGCATCCTGTACTCTTCGGCTGCAAACGTTTCTCCATTCAGATCTTCACAATATCGTTTCTTTTTCTGTCTGTGAAAATCCATACAACGGCTTCTGAGGATCCTGCCAAGCAAGATCTTCTTCCCCTCTTCCGGTTGTTTCAGGGAATAATCATACCTTGCATAGGAAACAAATGTGTCCTGAATGATATCGTCAATATCATCCACTGGTATATCGTAAGCATAAGCAAGACGTCTTAAGGTATCCTGATAGGTCAGATACATTTCTTCAAAACTCGCTTTTGCTTCTTCATCCATACGTTTGATCATAAGTGACTACAGACAGCCTTTGATCTTCTCTGCTGCTTCCGTTAATTCTTCTGCGGATGCTGTACCCGGTACCCAGTTGGCAATATTGGCAGGACCGCCCTCATAACGCGGGATCACATGCATATGGAAATGCATTACAGTTTGTCCTGCTGCTTCACCGTTATTCTGAACCAGGTTAAATCCGGCGCAGCCTAACCCCTTCTTCATAGCAGCTCCTATCTTCGCTCCCAGTGGAAGCACCTTTGCCGCTGTCTCTGCATCCAGCTCACATACATTGGCAAAATGCTTTTTAGGCAGGATCAGTGAATGTCCTTTTGATGCCGGACCCAGATCCAGGATCACACGGAAATCCTCGTCCTCATAAACAGTTGTAGAAGGAATCACCCCCCTTGCAATCTTACAAAAAATACAATTATCTTCTGCCATTTTTAATTCCTCCTCTTCTGTGTCGATAAGCGCTTTTCTTGTTTATAATACTAGCATAATTTTTTTCCCTTGTTAAGCGCATTTCTGCAATATCTCCAAAAAAACGTCCCCTCTCCATGTCTGTTTCTGTCACCTCCTGTCGTTTTATGACTTTTTCTATCTCCAAAGGTACTTTTCCTCTGCGATCCACACTTCATCCCCCTGACTGAGCACCACTTTTTCGTTGGCTGCCAGCAGCCTTCCATTGACCTTTGTTCCATTTGTGGAATTCAGATCTGTAAGAAAATACTGCCCATCCTCCTCTGTGATCCTTACATGAAAACGGCTTACTGTACTTTTATTTAAAATATAGTCCGCCAGCCCTGTATGTTTTCCTATCACAAAGGGAACATATCCCACTGCAATATCTTCATTTTCTTCTCCTGCCGATACCAGCATATGATCCGGCTCCTCTTTTACAGTAAGCAGCATAGTCTGACATTCTTCCTGAAGTTCCTCTGTTTGTTTTTCCTGCTGTCTTTCTGCTGTCTTTTCTCTTGCAGGTACATATCCCGGTATTTTTTCCGGCGCTGATCCCTGTCTTATTTTTTCTGCTTTCTCTGCATTCTGCGCTTCTTCTGTCTCTTCATAAAACACCTGCCAGGAATTTTCCGGCTCTTTCACACCGGTTCCTCCATATTTTCCAGGAAGCAAACCCCTGACTTTTCCTCGCATCATATGCAGCAAAACCGTTCCTAATATTGCAATTCCAAAACCTGCTGCCCCATATACCCACATTTTTCTTAATACAGACCAGCCATACAGAAACCAGGTACCGCCTGCTGCCATAACCGCAGTTAAAAAAAGAAGTAACAGTTTCTTCCACAGGCTCCATCCATTATTTGCATACGTTCCTCCCTCTGAAAATAGCTCCCGTTCCTCCTGTGCATCATTTTCAAGCCCATACAAAGATGACTCTTCTGCCATATCTTCTTTCTCTGTTTTTATTTCTGGTCTTGTTTCTGTTTTTCCTTCTCCTTTCCGTTCCATAAGCAAATCTTTTTCCGTCTTTAAATCTTTTGCCTCTTCCTTAGAAAGAAGTGCCATCATATCTTCCATCCCATAATTATCTTTCATACTGGTCTGGTAAAGTCCATAGGTAAGAACCACACATTCCCTGTCCCTGTGATCTATGTTCTTCATAAGATATTGCAGGAATAAAGACAACTGGCTGTTAAAATCTTCCTTTCTTCCAGGCACCACACAAAAGCCCATCTGAAAGGTTTCCGGATCTGCGTAGATCAGTTCCGGATCTAAAAGGATCCCTCCATCACCTAAAAGATACGCTTCCATCCGGTCTAATGTTTCATAAAGCTGCAGAAAAAAACTTCTCACCTGGTTTTCACCTGCAGGCCGGCTTTCAAACAGCCGGCTTACAGGCTGGCGGGAAGTAATATCATAACAATATACAGGTACTCCATCCATGTATTTTATCTTCATTTTCAGAAGACCGGAGATCTGGTTTTTAGCCAGCATGCCGGTTTCATAGCTTTCCCCCACTCCTTCCCCTGTTACTGTCATATAGCTGCGCTTCATTTCCCGTATATATTCAATTCTCATTTGTACCCCCGGTTATCCCTGTGACCATCCGCATAAATTCTTCCGGTCTGAATTCTTTCATCTCAATCTGTTTTTCCCAGTCCCCTCCTTTCACTTTTCCCATCTTTTTTGCTCCCTTTTCCTGTATGGAAACAGTAAGATCCGTATACCGCAGCATCAGCCCTGCATTCCTTTTGAAAAACGCTTCCGCATCTTCTGATCTTATATTTTTTTCATGGCGGCATTTTTCTATACCTTCGTGAAGCACCATAGCTGCTGCCGTTTCATCATGGATCTGCCCTGCTTTTCCTATAAGGGCTGCCAGCGAAAACAGCACCACAGCCATAACACAGGAAGCCTCTACTGTAAGGCTTCCCTTCCATTCTGTTTCTATGGATTTTCGCTTTTTTCTTTCATCTTTTAATACAGTTTCCCTTCTTTTATTCATAAAAACAGGACCCCCAGTCCCACCGGAAACACAAATGGCAAGAACGGGATGCTTTCTGTATTTCTCGCTTTTCTTCCCTTTATCATCAGATAAACAGCTGCCGGGAAACATAAAAACAGACCGCCGGATAACAGCAGCATATTTTTCCAGAAACCAAGGAAGATCCCTGCTACCAGAAAGAAACAGCCATCTCCTTTTCCCATAGCTTCTTCCGTAGCAGTAGAAAGGCTTAATAACAAAATTCCCAATAAAGCTGCAAACATAAGGCCCGTAACTTCCTGTACGATCACCTGCATTTCCATTTTTTCTGTTCCCATAAAAATCTGGCTGAAAATATGTGCTGCCTGAAGAATGACCCCTACCGTTCCCCATATCTGGAACGTACTTTTTTTAATAGTCTTTTTCTTTAGATCCTGCCAGGAAGCTGACAGTAAAAATAATAAAAAACAGATCCTCAGTGCTGCTTCTATCCCCATTTTCATATTCATTTTTGTATTCTCCTTTTCATTTTTACCTTCCGCCCGCACAGTACGAGCAGGGGCCTAAATATTCCACCTGCCGCAAGGGCACTTCCTGTACATATGCAGTAAGCGACCGGCAATCTTCCCTGCTGTGATAACTGGTCCCATAGGGAAGGACATAATACGGACCGGCATTTTCACTGCTTTTACAGGCAGAGCAGGGTTTATATTTTTTTCCATCCTGATTGCGTATACTTACAAGATCATCTGAATGGATCTGGGTCAGGTTGTGAAAAAGATAATGGCAGGTGCTTTGCAAATGATACCGGGTAGAGGACTTTCCTATATAAACCATTCTTTCATCCTGTTCCCCGGTTTCTGCCTTCTTTTTTCCTCTTTCTCCATCTGCCCCTGTCCACAACCTGCGGCTGCAAACCGTTTCCACATCCACACTATCCTGGCCAAACAGGGAAAATGGCAGTGGCATTTTATATTTCATAATGATCTGAAGCATTTCATCTTCCGTGATCTGCGTCCCATAAAAACTAAGATCCCGGACCCATTGCTCCGAAATCTTTCTTTTCACTGACTCAACAGCATATGCAGCTGTTACTTTTTCAAGAAGCTGACTACCTTCCCGCTCGTTTGTGCCACTGACATCTAATGTTTCTCCCTTTCCGGATTTATAAAGATAAGAAACATAGGCATACTGGCTGATCTCTTCTCCCACAGACTCGACTGCTGCCTGGATCTGCCTTTGCCTGTCCATCAGGATCATAGGCATGATCAGGATCACGCAGAAAAATACCACCAGCGGAAAACAAAGGGCAGCTTCTAATGTAAGACTTCCTCTTTTTTCCTCTGTAATGTTTCTCCGTCCTCCAAAGGAGACCCATGATAATGCCCTTTTTCCGGAAAATTTTTTCTGTTTTAAAAGTGCTACATATTTATGGGTTCGTACTTGGAGAGGTGCGAAAAATTTTTTTGATTTATAAATGGAGTGTCGTGTTAAATAATTAGAATAAGATTTGCTCCTGAAAAAGGGCATCATCACAGGCCTCCTTTCTTTTGTAATATTCTCCCGGAATATGTCCGGATACATTGTCATTCAGAGAACAGAAAGATAACTTCCCGTTACAGCAAAGCGGCTCTTTCCGGCAGTTTTCCACGGACCTGAAGAAAAAAATACAGGTTTTCCACAAAATACAGCTTCCATATCCACCATACAGACACATTGTTCTAACAAAAAGTCCGGCTGTTCCCTGCGGATATTGATCTGCATTATATCCATCATCCGGAATAAAGGCTGCGTACCATAACTTACAAATAAAAACAGCCTGAGATATCCTTTCAGATCCAGTCCCATTTCATTTTCAGGATCCGTTTTTTCAAGATCCGGAAGTCTTCCTTCTGCTCCTGTTTTCAAAACATTTTCCAGGCTCAGTTTCCAGTCAGAGCCGGTCTTCATAAGAGGTACTTTTCCACCGTCTAAAAGGCTTCTCGCATCTGCCATTGCCTCTGCCAAAGCCCACACACCCATAACAAAAAAAGTTACCACTGCTGTCAGCGGAAGCAAACTACCACCTCCTGTTATAGCCGCTGCCAGCGTTTCTGCTTCCTGACGTTTTTTTCCATCTGATAATATATGGATCATATTCAATCCCTGGCGTACAGAAACCAGTTTTAAAACAGATGCCTCCAGGTTTTCCCTGTCCGTTTTCTTCCCATATAAAATATATTCAAGTTCGTAAAAATTATCCTTGTCTTTTATTTTTTCAAAATGGGAAAAGTACCGCACCCCATACTCAGATACTGTTAAACGATCCATCAAGCTGGAAATCCCCTGAAAATGTGCAGTGTCATTTTTTGAAAGAGCAGACGGTGCCTGTAAAAGAGGCAGTCTTTTTTCTGAAACCTGGCAGTCTGGCGGTAATACTATCTTCAAAATGCCTTTTCCACTCATTGATTTGATTTTCTCTAACCATCCCTCTTTTTCTTTGTCTTTTACTCCAAAAGAAACTCCCAATGTCAGAACCGGATACCGGCTCATATGGCGGATCACCGGTTCCCACAGTTCTTCTTCATCCAGATCATCCTCTTCATCGGAAGGTTCCCAGTCGTCAATATACTGGATCACTTCTTCTGCCTCTTCTATCAGCTGTTCCATAAACCGGATATTTTCCCTGCTTTTTTCTGTAAGTCCCCGGATCATGTTTCTTCGTTCTCCGTCCTGGGAAATGTAGGTTTCATAAGACCGGATCTCTTTTGTTAAAGGTCCCCGGGAAGACTCTTTTAGATCTTCCTCGGATACAAATTTCTCCCTGCTTTTTTTAAGGGCGCGTTCCATCTGGTCTGCCTTTTTTTCATAAGCTTCCACCAGTCCCGGAACTGCCTTCAGGTCTTTGATCACAGCTTCACATTTTCGGATCATGCCTTCGCCGTTTAAACTTTCCAGGCAGTCCAGTCCTTCTTCCCAGTGTGTTTTCTGCTGTTCCAGTCTGGCATTTAATTTTTCAAGGGCTTTTTCAAGGGCAACTGCTTCTTTGCTGTGTTCTTCATACAGATCTGACACACGGTTCACACTGGCCGCATTTTTTATATCCCCCAGAACTTCTTTGGCTTCCCCTTCTGTCATAGACTCCCAGAGTATACCTGCCAGCCCGTATTTCATATAATCAAGGATCTCCTGCTCCATACAGCTGCCTTTTCCCTCTGTCAGCACTGCCATGTCTTTTACAACTGCATCCTCTGTTTTCAACGGATACCAGTTTTTTGCCTTCATATAAGGTTCCAGAAAGCCCTTAAATTCTTCCTCTAAAAGGCCTTTACTGTCCGTTTCCAGTCCAAGGATCCTGTATTCATTCCAAAGGCTTCTGTGATACTGTGCCATCAAAGACTCCATTGCTGAATTTGAAGCTACTCGGAGATACAGCCGCTGCCCCGCTGTACGGGCTGACTCTGCCATAACCAGCAAAAGTGTCATGATCATCACCAGGATCATCGCAAGGAAGACGGTAACTTCTCCCTTTTCTCTCATCAATAAACCTCTTTTGATTTTGTATTGATCTGCTTGAAGATATTTTCTAAAAGTGTGTTGATCTGCTTCTTAAAAACGATCACAAGACTTACCAGGACCACGATAAAATCCAGTACCTGCCCCGGAATGCTTGAAAATAATTGTCTCATCTTTCACATCACTCCGATGTGTAAATTATTTTTCTTTTTAATTTAGTAAAAAAGCAGGCTCTTGGATATCCTCTTGTCCAAAAGTCTGCTCTCTTACTTTATGTAAAATTACCTATTTTCTTTCAACCTCTGATTTTCCTCTTCTAGTAATTCTATCTGCAGCTCTAGCTCTTTAATTCGTCTCTTGTATAAAATCATTTGTCTTTTCAGCTGTTTATTAACTTCCTCAGTTGCTCTATCAAAAATTGCCTTTTTAGGATTATAACATTCTCCCTGCTTCAATTGTGCCTCTTCTACCATTTGTTTGGCCTGCAAATTTCTATAAAAATAGCTCCTATCCACCCCTGCATATTTTGCCAATGCAGTAATTGATATCCGCTCCTTTCTTCGAAGCATCGCATCAATCTCTCTCTGAATAATTTCTAAATTCTCTTTTTCTTGCTGTTTCTTGAGCCCTACAATTTTATCATACTTCATTTAACATCACTCACACCTTCCTGTTGTCTTCGCAAAAAATCTAACTCTGATTCTAACTTTTGATTTTCTGCTTTCAATTTTATAATCTCGATTCTCATAGCTAACAATTTTTCCTTATACTCATCAAGGAGTTCCACTTCGTCTATGTTCATTTTATAGCTTTGATTTTGAATATCAACAGCTTTATGTACTTCTTCTTTGATTTTTGGATTTCTGTAAAAAAACGAGTTAGATAAGCCTGTTCTTTTGCATAATCCGGAAACTGTAATCCTTTCGCCCTCATTACGCATTCTTTGAATTTCATCCATTGCTAGTTTTACTTTTTGCCTGCTTTTTTCCTGGCTCATTTCGATGATTTTATTTGCCTTCATCCTTAATCACAACCTTTATAGTTTTTTTAACAATGCAATTTCCTTTCGATCCAACCGTTTCTTCAATGTGTCCACCTCTTTTTGAAGTATACTGCACTTTTGGAGAAGCTGCTCATTTT